>ERZ1023508.3-NODE-3-length-265701-cov-8.149334_pt1 | contig 265701 bp, 248 predicted proteins | sample MGYA00380548_ERZ1023508 | MGnify/ENA primary metagenome ERZ1023508 (study PRJEB33173, sample SAMEA4830311) | metagenome | study: EMG produced TPA metagenomics assembly of the PRJEB25223 data set...
GGAGTGCGCTCGAAGCCGTCTTCGGCAAATGCCTGACCGTGTGGACCACGCTTGGCGTTGCCATTGATTTGCTTGCCCAGCGGAGTGCGCTCGAAGCCATTTTCTGCTACTGGCGCTTGCCAGGTGGCCGCTGCTTTGTGGTCGAGGGCTTCGCCGACTGGTGCCTGGTCAGCGGCAGGCAGAGCAAATGCGAAGCTGGACAGTGTGCTAAGGGTGAGTGCGACGATCAGTGGGGTACGTGCGTTCATGGTGTTCATCCTCGAAAGGGGGGAAGGAGGTGGCGTGGACATATGGTCCCGCAGGCCCTGGTTTCGAAGAAGACGAACGCAACGATACCAACCATCGACCGCAGTGATGGTGATTTGAAAAGCCATCGACGCCCGGATATGGATAGCTATCCGGGATACCGCCAAAGGCCGGTTAGCGCGAGCTATGCAGTCATCCGCTTCGTTTGCCAGTCCAAGCTCTCAAGCCGTGGCGCTCAGCGTCGTTTCAAAGCGAGTAGCAAGATGCGAATTCGAAAAGCCCTCTCCGTCGTGGGTGTCGTCCTGGCGCTGTTGGTTCTGGCCCTGGTTCTGGTTGTGGCCTTCATGGATTGGAACCTCCTCAAGCCCACCATCAACCGGCAGGTCTCCGAAACACTGGGTCGCGAGTTCGTGATCGAGGGTGATCTGGACGTGCGGTGGGGCCGCGACCGTGACTTACCGGGCTGGCGTGCCTGGATACCGCACCCGCAGGTCAGCGCGGAAGCTGTCCAGCTGGGCAACACTGGCTGGGGAAAGGCGCCTTATTTCGTTCGGCTGGCGCGTGTCGATGCGGAGCTTGCACCGCTGGCCCTCCTGGGCGGAGTGGTCAGCATTCCTCGAATCACATTGACCCAGCCCTCAGCGCATATCGAGCGGCTGGCGGACGGCCGCGCGAATTGGACTTTCGAAGGGCTGGAAAATGACGAGGGGGACAAGGGCGAATCCGCCTGGACTGTGGATATCGGTACCATCGGCTTTGACCAGGGCGATGTGACATACAAGGATGAAGTGCTACGTGCTGATGTCGCGCTTAACGTAACACCGCTTGGCGAGCCGATCCCCTTTAGCGACATCACCGGCAGCAAGGACAAGAAGGCGCAGGCAGACGGCCCCGCGACACAGGATTACGTTTTTGCCTTGAGCGCGAAGGGAACCTACCGAGGCCAGCCCGTGAATGGCAAAGGCAAGATCGGTGGCCTGCTCGCGCTGCATGATGCCAATACGCCGTTCCCGTTACAGGTCGATTTGCGCGCGGGAGCCACTCATGTTGCGGTTGAAGGCACACTGGTTGACCCGCGCAATCTCGGAGCGCTCGACCTCCGATTGCGCATGTCCGGGGACAGTCTGGGCAATCTTCATCCTCTCATCGGCGTCACGCTGCCGTCATCGGGGCCTTACTCCACGGATGGCCGGTTGCGCGCGAACCTGCAACGCGCCGAAGGCGCCACCTTCGCCTATGAGAATTTCAACGGGCAAATCGGACAGAGCGACATACACGGCGACGTGTCATTCGTGGCGGGAGAGCCGCGGCCCAAGCTTACGGGTAACCTCGTCTCCAACCAGTTGCTATTCAAGGACTTGGCGCCGCTGATCGGCGCGGACTCGGATGAAGAGAAGGCCGCGCGTGGCGAGAAGAGCAGACAGCCCGACGACCGCGCGCTTCCGGCCGAGCCCTTCCAGACGGATCGCTGGCGCGACATGGATGCGGACGTGCGCTTTCAGGGGAAACGCATCGTCCATAGCGAACAACTGCCCATCAGTGATCTGAAAGCGCATGTCGTATTGGACGATGGGGTCGTCAGCCTTCAGCCGCTCGATCTTGGCGTAGCGGGCGGCCGTATCGAATCCCGTATCCGGCTGGATGGAAAGACCGCGCCCATGGGCGGCCATGCGGCAATCAATGCACAGCACGTCAAACTGCGCGAGCTGTTCCCGGGTGTACAGGCAATGCAGGATAGCCTGGGTGAGCTCAACGGCCAGGCCGATCTGCGGGGGCGTGGCAACTCGGTAGCAGCGCTGCTCGGCACATCGAACGGCGAACTGCATCTGTTGATGAATGATGGCAAGGTCAGTCGGAGCCTGATGGAGCTGGCCGGGCTGAACGTCGGCAATTATGTGGTGAGTCGCCTGTTCGGGGACGACGAGGTCCAGATCAACTGTGCTGTCGCGGACGTTGCATTCAAGGACGGACTAGCCACACCGCGCGTCATGGTGATCGATACCGAGAATGCCGTGATCAACATAACAGGCGATGTGAATCTCAAAAGCGAAGCCCTCAACATGGACATCGTGCCGCGTTCCAAGGGCTTGCGGATCATTTCCTTGCGCTCACCGCTCTACGTGCACGGCACCTTCAAGAACCCGCGCCCCGGCGTGCATGCCGGGCCGCTTGCGTTGCGTGGCGCAGGCATGGTGCTGCTGGGCGCTGCTGTCGGCCCGGCCGCCGGCCTGCTGGCATTGATTGCGCCGAGCGGGGAGCAAGCTGACCAATGCGCGCCGCTGTTGCAGAAGGTCAAGGCCGCTCAATGAGGGCTGGTTGGCTGAACGACGACGGCGGAGCGCCAGAGTGCGGCCCGCCATCGTTTGCCATCCGGTAGGGGCCGTTGGTTAAAAGGCGATCACGCCGGTCACCACCGCGAACACCAGCATCACGAGGCTCACGCCCCATGCCCACAGAAAGGTGTTGCGGATGTGGGAGCGCAGTTCGATCCCTGCGAGTGTGATCAGCAGGTAAACGCTTGGTACGACCGGGCTGATTGAAAAGCCCGTATTTTCGCCGATCAGCATGGCGCGTGCGACCGCTTCCACCGGCACGCCGGCCGTGACGGCGATATCCCGGATCACCGGCAGCAGTGCGAAGTAGTAAGCATCGGGGGAGAACAACATTCCCAGCGGTACGCCGAAAGCGCCCACGATCAGGTGCAGGTATTGCGCTGCGCCGGCGGGCAGGAAGTCGATCAGGGCGAGCGCCATGCCTTCGGACATCTTCGCACCGGAAAGAACGCCCAGCAGGATACCGGCTGCGAACATGACCAGTGTCATTTGCATCGCATCGTTGGCATGCGCCTTGAGACGCTCGGTCTGCTGGTCCAGAGAGCGGAAGTTGAGCGGCAGCGCGATGGCCAGGCCGATCATGAAGCTCACATGCAGCGGCAATGCGCCAGTGAAGAGGCACGCAAGGATCGCGATGGTCAGCGCAACGTTCGCCCAGTACCGCCAGTCATTCGTGCCCAGCGCAAAGGGCTTGGGTTCAGCCGCAGCAAGATCGCCAACCGCGGCCGCGCCCAGCGAGGGAGGCCGTTGCCGTTGGGCGCGGATCCCCATCCAGGCTGCGATACCCAGCATGCAGGCGAAGCCAACCAATTGCACCGGAATGAGGTGCAGCCAGAGTTGAGTCGGATCGAAGCCGGTCGCCGCGGCGGCGCGCGCGGTGGTTCCGCCCCATGGCACCATGTTGCAGACACCGGCAGTGGTGCCCACGAGCGTGGCCAGCACCAGCGGGCTGATCTGCAGGCGCTGATACAGGGGCAGCAGTGCCGGAATGACCAACAGGAACGTCGCTGCACCTACACCATCCAGGTGGACCACGAAGGTTACCGCGACGGTTGCCAGGGTAACGGCCAGCGGGCGGCCTCGGGTCCAGCGGATGAGGCTGTTGACCAGTGGATCGAACAGGCCTCGGTCACGCATCAGCCCGAAGTAGAGGATGGCGAAGATGAACAGAACGGCCGTAGGCGCGACGGTCGTGAGTCCGGCCTTGATGAACCCGCTGATCTGCTCCAGACCGAAGCCTGCGAGCAGGCATGCGATGATGGGAAATGTGATGAAGGCCACCAGTGGGCTGATCCGGCGGACCAGAATCAGCGCAATGATGGCGAGCATCATGATGAAACCTAGGGCGGTAATCATGTGTAAGCCTCGATGTTGTTGTTATAGGCGAAGGGTGAACAGTGAAGATCAGGGGCGCGGCAGCCTCATCGACAGCAGCAGGTAGCTCAGGCTTTTGCCGTGTCTGTCCAGGCCAGGGCTGCGGTTTACACCGCCTTCCAGGGCGTCATGGAGTACGAAGTTGAGCGCCTTGAGACCGGGTGCCTCGTAGCGACGGACGCAGGTTGGCCGCCGATGTGCAAAGTGCTCTGCCACGCGCGCCTCGGTCAGTTCGCGGGCCAGCCAGTCGTAGTGGGCGTCGTCGAGTGGGAAGACCGCGATGCTCAGGATGTTGCCTTTGTCCCCGGCCCGCGCATGGGCGTAGTCCGCCAACAGGATGTGCTCGTTCATCAGAACCACTCCACGGTCGTTGTGATGGCTTCGCGGGGAAGCAGGAAGTTCTGCGTGCCGAGCGCTTCGCTCACATGACGGCGGACACCGCCTCCGCCTGCCGGCCCGTTGGTGTAGAGGGATTCGACGTCCTGCAAGAGCGCGTCAATCAGCCGCCGGTTCTCATGCACCAGGCCGACGCGCAGGCGGACATCGTCCATTTCGGGCGCGGATTGCAGGGCGCGATCCAGATAGCGACCGTGTTGATCGTTGAAAAGGCTCGCCACGCCGGAGAGGTCGATCCAGGGCGTCACGCCGGGTGCAAGGCGTCCGAAGCGCTCAAGCAAAATTTCACGAGCCATGCGAGCGCGGGCAAGCGCGCCGGGGCCTGCATACGAAATTTCACCTTCGCCGAACCACAGACCGCGAAGGCCCATCAGGCCCTTCAGCTGATCGGGACGTGCTTTGCCTCGGATGCCGCGAATGGCGACACGGTCCGGGCCAACCGAGTCGACGACGGCTTTGCTCAGGTCCATCACCACATCGGGGGTGAGGTAGTTGGCCGGGTCATGGACCTCGTACAGCAACTGCTCGCGGACTGTCCGCACGTTCACACAGCCACCGGTATTGGCTGTCTTGCCGATTACCAGCGTGCCGTCCTCGCTGATTTCCGCGATCGGGCAGCCCAAATTCGCAGGGTCTGGAACGTCTTTGATCGCGGGGTGCGCAAAGTAGCCGCCCGTAACCTGTGTGCAGCATTCCAGCAGGTGCCCGGCGGCTGTAGCGATGGCCATACGGTCCCAGTCTTGTGCCGACCAGCCCAGGCCGTGGCGAATGGCGCCAACGGCCAGTGAGGGATCGGCAACACGTCCGCAAAGCACGATATCGGCGCCTTCGTCGAGCGCTTCGACGATGCCATCCGCGCCGATGTAGACGTTGATGGAGACAACATCTCGACCCTCTTCAACGGAAGGTACCCACTGGTCGTTCTTGTATGGCAGAAGGTCGTCACCCAACACGCAGGCAATACGGGCAGCGGCGTGAGGACCCTTGGCCAGCAATTGACGAAGCCGCGCCGCGGCTGCCCGTGGATTGGCGGCTCCTCCGTTGGTGATGATCGGGATGCCTGCACTCAAGCAAAGGGGCAGGACGGGTTCGAGGAAGTCGAACAGGCGGCTGGCGTAGCCTTGATCCGGGTCGGCCAGCCGACGCATTTGCGCTTCCGCCAGCGTACGCTCGGCAAGCAGTTCGAACATCAGGTAGCGCTGGCCTTGCCGGATGGCGAGATCCTCTGCCAGGGCACGCGCGGCATCGGGTCTGTCATTGGCAAACCCAGCACCGCAGCCGACATGAATTGTTGTTGTCATGGCTAGGGTTCGTATCAGGAATGTGCTGCCAGCTTGCGATACCGCGATTGATTTGAGAATTTTAAATAAACGAACAACCTATTCAGATTTTCTATAACTGTATGGATATCAGCTTCCGCCAATTGCGTGCCTTCGTATTGGCCGCAGAAACGCGCAGCTTCACCCGCACGGCTGAACAGCTGCACCTGTCTCAGCCTTCTTTGAGTTATGTCATCCGTAAGCTTGAAGACGCGGTTGGCGTGGCGCTGCTGGCGCGCAATACCCGAAGTGTTGAGTTGACGGCAGCCGGTGAGGCGTTCTTGCCGCAGGCCAGACAGCTATTGCGTGGGATGGACGATGCGCTGCGAGAGGCAGACGCTCAGCGCAACCTGAGCCGAGGAAGGGTGCGCCTGGCGGCTTTGCCTTCGGCTGCTGCCGCCTTCCTGCCGCGGCGGATATCGGCGTTCACTCACGCGCATCCCGGCATCCAGATCGACTTGCGTGACGGGCGGGCTGGCGAGGTAAGGGCGTGGGTCGTCAGTGGCGAGATCGACGTCGGCGTGAGTTCGTGTCCGGACGACCTCTCAGGACTGAGCTTTACGCCATTATTCGATGATGGACTGGTGATGGTTCGGCCAGCGGCATCCACAGAGACGTTGCCCTACATCGCGCTGGCGGCCGATACGTCGATTCGGCCCCTGGCGGATGCCGCTCTTGCAGCATTGGGTCACCGTGAGCCGCCTGCCTGGGAGGTGGCCTATATGAGCACTGCGGCCTCACTTGCTCGCGCCGGACTGGGGTTCACCCTGTTGCCGGGCAGCTGCGCTGACACATTCAACGTTGCACATGGCCTGGTAATTGAGCCGCTGCCTTTTCCATCTTCGCGGCCAATTGGCCTTTTGCGCCGTAAGCCGGAGCGCAGCTCTCCGGCCATCGAAGCATTTCTAGAGTACCTTGGAAACGATCACGCCAAGGCTGATCAGCCTTGAAGGTGCTCCAGAGGGAGTTCCGTGCTCGCAAGCACCTGGTTGAGCACGAAACTGGAACGGATGCTGGCGACACCTTCGATCCGAGTGAGATGGCCCAGTAGCAGCTTTTGGTAGTGGTCCATGTCGGGTACGACGACCTTGAGTTGATAATCGGCGTCCATTCCCGTGACCAGGCAGCACTCCACGACTTCAGGGCGTTTCAGGATGATGCTCTGGAAATGTTCGAAGCGTTCTGGCGTATGGCGATCCATGCCGATGAGTACGTACGCCGTTAGGCTCAGGCCCAGCTTCTTGCGGTCGAGCAGCGCTACTTGCCGGCTGATATAGCCTTCATCTTCCAGCTGGCGAACACGCCGCGAGCAGGGAGACGGAGACAGGCCGATGCGTTCGGCAAGCTCCTGATTGGAGATGCGAGCATCTTTTTGCAGCTCGCTGAGGATTTTGAGGTCGTAGCGATCGAGCTTTTCCATTGCCTTGATCCTGAATTGCGTGTTTTTCGAAGATATTAGTTAGTCGTTGCGCGAGAATGCGTGTATCCAGCGACATTAGCAAGCAATCGTCGCGACACTGGGCGTAGCCTGTAGTCATTCGATGGCCCGGACGAGATGTCCGACCCGATCAGCCCAATCAGGCGATCGGTGCCTTCCAGCCCTACAGGGTTGCGAGGCCCGGGCGCGCACCGCTCAATCAGGCGGGCGAAAATGACGCGACGACACGATCGACGCCGACAGGACAGCCACGCAAAAAGGGGGAAGGTCGTTTCGGACCTTCCCCCTTTTGCGTCATGACGCCTACTTCGATTCGCGTGTCAGTGCCAGCGCGTCGTCCAGGGACAGAGGCGTGCGCATCCGATCGGACAGGGCGGCGGATGCCCATTCCCGCTGGCAACAGATTGCACCGACCACCTGATTGTCCTTGACCTGAAACGCTACGAACTCATTGCTTTCAAGGTTTCCGTCGACGATCAATTCATCCCATTCGTTCGCGTGGCCCAATACGTCGACGCGAAGTCCATGCTGCATGGTCCAGAAGAACGGTACGTCTTCGTAGATCAATGCGGCGCCGAGCATGTTCTGGGCCGCGATACGCCCCTGTTGTTGGGCGACGCGCCAATGCTCGATGCGGGTCGGTTCGCCCCTGTGGATAAAGGTGGCCACGTCACCGGCTGCCCAGAGGCCGTTTGCAGCTGAGAACCGATCGTTTACGCGTACCGAACCATCGTCTGCGCGGGTTACGCCGTCTACCCAATCGCAGGCAGGTGAGATACCCGTACCGATGAGGACATGATCGGCCTGCAGCCGTGTCCCATCCTTCAGGACGACGGCTTCGGCTCGCGGGTCCCCGTCGATCCGATCGACTTCGCCTACGTGGTAGGCCACGCCGTTGCGTTGGTGAAGGGTGCGGAACCATTGGCCCATGACCTTGCCAAGGGGCTTCTCGAAGGGCAGCGCGTGCCGAGCCACCACGTGCACCTCAAGCCCCTTTTCCGTAAAGGCCGAGGCCGCTTCCATTCCGATGAAGCTATTGCCGATGATCACTACGCGCTCGCCTTTTCGAGGCTCGTCATGCAGCGGGATCGCCTCGCTCATGCCGCGTAGCAGATGGACGCCCTCCAGCGTGGAACCCGGCAAGGAAGGCCGGACTGGCGTCCCTCCGGTGGTGATCAGCGCCTGATCAAAATCCAGGCGCTGACCATCCTCGAGCTCAGCTTGATGTGCGCCGAGGTCAATGCGGCAAACCCGTGCGTGCAACCGATCTATGCCGTTGGCATCGAAGAAGGTCTGGTCTCTTACCGCGGGGACTTCGGCAGGCGCCTGCTTGCCAGCAATGACGAATTTGCTCAAGGCGGTCCGGTCATAGGGCGCCTGTGGATCGGGATCGATCAGCAACAGCCGTCCGCCATAGCCAAACTCACGTAACGCTGACGCAGCCGCGGCGCCGGCCGCACCGGCGCCAATCACCAAAAACGTTCGCGAGTCACCGGTCTGCTGGGAGGTGGGCGTCTCATACGGCGTCGGATCAACGAGTATCTGATCGCCGTTGAGCTCGACGCGGTATCGACGAAGTGCATCGAGCGCAGGTGGCTCCAGTACGTTTCCATCATCCAGTGAAAACGTTCCCTTGTGCCACGGGCAGATCAGGCGGTTGCCGCAGATGGCACCGTCTTCGAGCGGCGCGCCAGCGTGAGGGCATTCGGCCTGAAACGCCATTACGGTATCGCCACGCCGGATCAGGAGGATTGGGGTGTTCTGGACGTCCACCCGCAGCGCTTTGCCTTCTTCGAGCGCGCTCAGGCGGGCATTGGTGTGCTGGGCAGTCATGGGTATCTCCTCATCGTATCCAACGATTTGGAGCGGATGCTCAGTCTGCCGGTTCAGCGTGCCGGCGGGACGGTTCCCGGACGCCATCCGGGTCGGCATGAACGAGTACCTCGGCTTGCGGAAAAGCACCGATGATGGCGTTCTCGACCGCGACGCAACAATTGTGCGCTTCGGTCAGCGACAACTCGCCTGGTAGTTCAATGTGAAGCTGTACGAACCAGTGCGCCCCCGACATTCGCGTGCGCAGGTCATGGGCATCGAGCACGCCGTCCACCTCGCAGGCCAGGGCGTGCATGCGATCGCTGACATCCGAGGGCAATTCCCGGTCCATGAGCACCGAGCCGGCCTCGCGCACAATGCCGAACGCGCTGTAGAGAATGTAGAACGCGATGGCCAGGCCGATGACCGCATCGCTGCGCCACCAGCCCATAGCCGTCAGTACCAGCGCAGCGAGAATGCCCGTGTTCAGCAGCAGGTCGGACCGGTAATGCAGGGAGTCCGCACGGATTGCGGTTGAGCCGGTCACGCTGATGACATGATGCTGGAAGCGAAGCAGGGCAATCGTGAGCAGTAGCGAAACCACCATCACCCCAATACCGAGGCCGGTCGTCCCAACGGGTTGTGGATCGGCCAGTCGCTCGATCGCCTGGAGGCCGACCAACACCGCGCTGGCACCGATGAACAGGGCCTGGCCCAATCCGGCCAGTGCTTCGGCCTTGCCATGACCATAGCGATGGTCATCGTCCGCTGGGCGAAGGGCGTAGTGAACGGCGATAAGGTTGAGCAGGGAGGCCGCGCTGTCCAGCAGCGAATCGGTCAGCCCGGCCAGCAGGCTCACCGACCCGCTTGTCCACCAGGCAATGGCCTTGATGACGACGAGAAACAGGGCGGTGGCGAGCGCCGCCCGTGTCGCCAGGCGCAGAAGCCTGGCGTGATGCTGCTCGGCGGGCTTCATCGGGATAGGATCACGCGGCGGGGCGCAGACCGTAAGCAGCCAACTGCTGGATGCTGCCATTGTGCTGAATCAGACGTGGATCGGTGAGGGGCATGCTGTGGCCCGTCTCGCGCTCGATCAGAGCCTTGAGCTTGGCACGGTCCACTTCACCGTTTTCGCCGATGGTTTCCTTCAACGTCTCGGGCGCGACGGAATACGTTTGGCCGCCCGGCAGGTAGATTGCGCCCGTTGCGAAGTCGACACCCAGTGCGATCAGGCCGGGGATGACGTAGAAAAGAATCCCAATGGCGTCAAGGGCGACGATGACCGGGTCGACCTTACCCTCGATCTGACCGCGGCGGTCGGGATAGAAGATCGTGCCACACGCACTGAGTTGGGTAACCAGCACAGCGGCCAGACTGCCGCCGATAACGCGAGATCGCATGCCCATCCAGGCACCTCCTGTGTGATGTATGCGCCACTATAGCAAGTGGCGATTGGCAATTCTTGCATCGCTAAGACCGCATCAAGCGGCCCGCTGTTCGCCGCTATAATCGTCGGCCGTTTTCAGGAGATACCATGAACGCGCTGCCCATTGATGTCGTCCTGCCGCCGCTGCGTGAGGCCCTCGCACACGCCGATAACGTCGTACTCGAGGCGCCGCCGGGGGCGGGCAAGACAACGCGTGTGCCGCTCGCGCTCCTGGATGCCCCGTGGCTCGCCGGGCAGACGATTCTGATGCTCGAACCTCGACGGCTGGCGGCGCGTGCAGCAGCAGAACGCCTGGCAGCGGAACGTGGGGAACAGGTAGGCGAAACGGTGGGTTACCGGATCCGCCTGGACAGCCGCGTAGGGCCCAAAACGCGCATAGAAGTCGTGACCGAAGGGATTCTTACGCGCCGGCTGCAGGACGACCCGGCGCTCGAAGGCGTCGGTTTGGTTATTTTCGATGAGTTCCATGAACGGAACCTGGACGCAGATCTCGCGCTTGCTCTCACGCTCAATGGCCGCGCGCTGTTACGCGATGGCCTGCCGCTCAAGGTCCTCGTGATGTCCGCCACGCTTGAGGGCGAGCGGCTTTCCAGGTTGCTCGATGACGCGCCGGTGGTGCGCAGCGAAGGCCAGGCCTTCCCGGTCGCGGTGCGCTGGGGCCGGCGCTCGCTGCCGGGCGACCGTGTTGAGCCGCGAGTGGTCGACACGATTCTCCAGGCGCTGGACGAAGAGACCGGAAGCGTACTGGTTTTCCTGCCCGGCCAGGCCGAGATCCGCCGCGTGCAGCAGGCGCTTGAGGGTGCACTGGGGGCGAATGTGCGTGTGTGCCCGTTGCATGGCGAGCTCGACCTCGATACGCAGCGCGCCGCAATCGAACCCGCGCCGCCAGGGATGCGCAAGGTCGTGCTGGCGACCAACATTGCCGAAACCAGCCTTACCATCGAAGGTATTCGGGTTGTGGTAGACGCCGGCTTGGCACGTGTGCCCCGTTTCGATCCGGGTAGCGGCATGACACGGCTCGATACCCAGCGCATCTCTCGTGCTTCGGCAACGCAGCGTGCAGGGCGGGCAGGCCGGTTGGAGCCGGGTGTGTGCTACCGACTCTGGTCCGAGGAACAACACGATGGCCTTGCGTCGCACAGCGCACCCGAAATCCTCCAGGCCGATCTCTGTGGGCTGGCGCTGCAACTGGCGCGCTGGGGCGTCGAAGCCGATGAGCTGTCCTGGCTCGACGCGCCGCCCGCAGCGCCGCTGTCGCAGGCGCGGGATTTGTTGACCCGACTTGGCGCGTTGGATAGTGGGCGTATCACGCCTCACGGACAGGCGATGGCCGGGCTTGCGGCCCATCCAAGGCTTGCACACATGTTGCTCAAGGCGCGGGCAGTCGGCCTTGACGCATTGGGCTGCGGCATTGCAGCACTCTTGAGCGAGCGCGACATCCTGCGCGGGGGTGGCGCAGATCTCCATCGAAGGCTGGAGTATCTGGGCGGAGAGCGGGACGGGTCCGGCGCGAACCGTGGCGCCGTTCAGCGCATCCGGCAGATGGCTCGGCAGTTCCGAGGGGCGCTACGCGGCGTAGCCGGACAGCCGGCCGGGGAAGCACATGACACACGGTGGCCTGGTCTCCTGCTGGCCCTGGCCTACCCTGATCGCATCGCGCAGCAGCGACGGCCCGGCGGCGCTGAATATCGCTTGTCCAATGGTCGCGCGGCGCTATTCGCCGAGCCTGACGGACTTATGAAACACGAATGGCTTGCCATCGCAGCGCTCGGCAGCCGTCAGGGGCAGCGCGAAGAGCTGATTCATCTCGCGGCACCGCTGGACATGACGTTGTTCGAGACGTTACTCGCTGACCAGGTCACTCAGGTGGACGAGCTGGACTGGGATGAACGGGAAGGCGTCATGCGCGCTGAGCGTCAGCGCCGAATCGGGGCGCTCATTCTGACGCGCGAACCGCTCGACACTATTGATGAACAGGCCCGTACCGGCGCGCTCTTGCGTTTCGTACGGCGCAAGGGCCTGAACCTGCTGCCCTGGACACCCGCCATCCGCCAGTGGCAAGCGCGGATCGCCTTTCTGCGTTCGCTCGATCTGGACGCAGGTAAACCAAGTGAATGGCCTGACCTGAGCGACGAGGCGCTGCTAAATGAGCTGGAAGGCTGGCTGGCCCCTTATCTGAACGGTGTCCGGCGCATGTCCCACTTCGCCGGCCTGGATCTTGCGGCCATTCTCCAGGCCACCTTGCCGTGGCCATTGCCCACTCGGCTGGATGCATTGGCGCCGGTTGCCATCGATGTGCCGTCAGGCTCACGCATCCGCATCGACTACAGCGAAAGCCCGCCGGTGCTGGCGGTGCGCCTGCAGGAACTGTTCGGGCTCGCCGAGACGCCGCGTATCGCGGAAGGACGCGTCCCGCTCAAGCTGCATCTGTTGTCACCGGCGCAGCGTCCGGTTCAGGTCACCCAGGACCTTGCAAGCTTCTGGGCAACCACCTACGCCGACGTGAAGAAGGATCTGAAGGGGCGATACCCGAAACATTACTGGCCCGACGACCCCCTGATTGCTGAGCCGACGGCGAGGGCGAAGCCGCGTCGACCAACATAGTGCACCGCCGGCGCATGCGTGCAGGGTGCGCTCGGTGCCGAATCGGCGACGTCAGCCTTTGCCGCCGATTTTCTCCTGCCGGAGCATATAAAGCCGATACATCACGATGCTGCTGAACAGCTGAATGAAGCCTGCAACCGTGCCAGTCAGGATCTCGCCCACAGCGTCCATCCTCGGTTCGTCGCCGTTGCCGGCCAGCCAGACGTCGATCGCCCACATCGGCACCATCACCGTCATGAGGCATACGAAGATCACCCAGAAGTAGCCTCGACTGAGTTCGTAACTGTCGCGCATCGCCTGCAGTGGCGTCTGGCCGTCGATCACGACGACGTACTCGGCAAACGCGAGCCGTGTCATGACCCAGAGTGCAGGCAGGATGAACAGCGTCAATCCCAGCATGATCAGTAAGGTCGAGATACCGACCAGCAGCCCGAGGCGCGGCCACATGCTCGCGCTGACACGCCAAAGCGCTCCGGCAGAAGGCAGCTCACCCCGTGACCGAGCCTCCATGAACAGGATGAGTGCCCCGCTGTATATCGGGTAGACGACCAGCGAAAGCAGAACGGAATACACCGGAGGCGCTTCGTGGTCGTACCACTCGGCCAGCGCGCGTTGCAGCGCGCACTCCAGTGCAATGAAAGGCAGGCAGAGCAGGGCGATGGCTAATAGATTCCGGCTGGCGAAATACCAGGCATCACGGTAGAGACGAAGTGGATTCATTTTTTCGGCAGAAATATAGTGTCACATTGCCACTTTACCGTGAGCGCCGACTCAGCGCCTACCGGCAAAGTGTTGGGGGGCACAAACCTGTAATAATCTCCGACAGTCGGTCACCTGTGCAAACTCGCCGTGCAGGTTTGCAAGGGCCATGTCATGGACATCTTCTGCCGAGCGGGCCCGGCCCCGGTAGTCCGATTTCGCAAACGTGAAGCAGGCGTCGTCCACCACCCATGCCTCGAACCCAAGGCAGCCCGCCGTGCGGGCGGTGGATTCAACCGAGTTCTCCATTGCGACGCCTGTCAGAGCGATGCGGGAGAAACCCCGTACGTGAAGCCAGCGCTCCAGACCCGTGTGAGCGAAGGCGTCGGTCACGTTCTTCTCGAAGACGGCTTCGTTGGGCTGTGGCTCCAGATCAGGGTGAAACAGCGCTCCCGGCTGGCCGGGGGCGAACACGGATTCCGGATCACGTGAGACGTGCCGGACATGCACGATAGGCCCGCCCACAAGACGCCAGACCTTGAGCAATTCCAGAATGCGTAGCGCGGCGTCAGGATTATTGCGGGGCCGGCCGTCCCATTGCTGAATGCCACGCTGCATATCGATGACGATCAGGGCGGTGTCGATATTCATGGTGATCCTTGCGTTCCGTTGCTGTCCATTGTCGAGCGATGCGCGACATGCGTCGTGTATCGTCGGACGCGCGCTCGTTTCCCGGGTTCCTGCCGAGCCATCGGTCAGCGTGCCTTGTGCCGCTCGGCGTGGCGACATATGACGAGACACGATCGATTGTGCGTCCTTGTTGAAATTGGCGGGTTGGACCGCCACTTATAGTTCATGCGTTTCTGTCCGTGCGAGGCATTGTCATGCAATCTCAAGAGCAGCAGTTGATCGATGGTCTGTTTTCACGTCTCAAGGAAGCCGAGCGGCAGTCCACGCCGCGCGATGCCCAAGCGGAGCGAGCCATTGCCGATCACATCGGTCAGCAGCCGGCTGCGCCCTATTACATGGCTCAAGTCATTCTCATTCAGGAGGCGGCGCTCAAGCAGCTGGAGCAGCGTGTGCGTGAACTCGAATCGCAGGCGAAACAGGCCCAGCAGCAGCCTTCCCAGAGTAGTGGCGGTTTCCTCGCCGGCCTGTTCGGCACCGGGCAACGCGAGGCCGCCCGTGAGGCTCCCGTCTCGCGCGGCTGGAATGAGCCGGGTGCTCGCTCCGGCGCAGGAAGGGGCTATGGGGCGCCGTCTGGTGGTGCAGGTGCGCCGATGGGCATGGGCATGAATGCGGGCGGTTCCCGCGCGGGTGGCTTCCTCGGCGGCGCGCTTCAAACAGCGGCAGGTGTAGCGGGCGGTGTAGTACTGGGCAACATGCTCATGAACATGTTCGAACATTCCCCGCCTGAAGAGATCGTCAACGTGATCAACGAGACGCCAACGGACGCCGGGGGCATGGGCTCGGACTTTGCCAACGCCGACATGGGGCAGGATTTTGCCGATCAGGGCGGCGGCGGTTTTCAGGACGTAAGCTATGACGACGCCGATTTCGGCGACGGTGGGGACGTCTTCGGTGACGACGACAGTTTCATCTGAGAACTGAATGCACTCCGGGCGGCCCAGGGCTGCCCGGTATGGCACCCGCCCCGACAAACCCAATAGCCTATACTGCAGCGCTTTGGGTCGAGACGAGGTTTTGTGAAACGTATTGCGTTGTTCGCTGACGTTCAGAACGTCTACTACAGTACTCGCCAGGTCCATGGTCGGCATTTCGATTACTCTGCGCTCTGGCGCGAAGTGTCTTCGAGGGGAAGTATCGTGCAGGCGGTGGCCTATGCAACCGAGCGCGGTGATCCCAAGCAGCGCCAATTTCAGCAGATCCTGCGTAATCTTGGATTCGAGGTGAAACTCAAGCCTTACATTCAGCGCAGCGACGGCTCGGCCAAGGGCGACTGGGATGTCGGCATCACGCTCGACATGTTCGAGGCCGCGGGCGATGTCGACGAAGTGGTACTTCTGTCCGGTGACGGTGACTTCGACATGCTTTTGGACCGTATTCGGACCCGTTACGGCACCGAGTCGACCGTTTATGGCGCCCCTGGCCTTACCGCCCATTCCCTTATCCGCGCCGCAGACGCCTACGTTCCCATCGAGGGGGGGCTGCTCAAATAGCCAAGCGCGTCTTTCGGGTATCCGGCAGGAGAACCGTCAGGATGCCAAGCAGGGGCAGGAACGAGCATAGCCAGTACACGTGTACGATCCCGTACAGATCGGCCAGGTGGCCGAGGTAGGCCGCCGCAATCCCGCCGAACCCGAACATCAATCCGAAGAAGATGCCTGCAATCATGCCGACGTTGCCGGGCACCAGTTCCTGCGCGTACACGACAATGGCGGAAAACGCGGATGACAGGATGAAGCCGATGCAGACTGTCAGCACTGCTGTCCAGAACAGGTCGACGTAGGGCAACGCCAGCGTGAAAGGCGCCGCGCCGAGGATCGAGAACCAGATGACGGCCTTGCGCCCGATCCGATCGCCGATCGGACCACCAAGGAACGTGCCGGCGGCTACCGACCCCAGGAACAGGAAGAGGTAGAGCTGAGACGTGGCGACAGAGAGGTCGAAGCGCTCGATCAGGTAGAACGTGTAATAGCTGGTCAGGCTCGCCATGTAGAAATACTTCGAGAACACCAGCACCGCGAGTACCGCTAGCGCGCCCTGGACCGTGCGACGGCTGAGCCCGGTCTCGCGCACGTGTTTGCCACCACGGCGAAAACGATCAATGTTCGCTTCGTACCAGCGGCTGACGCGATACAGGATGGCGATGGCGGCCACGGTGAACAGCCCGAACCAGGCGACATGGCTTTGCCCGAATGGCACGACGATGGCCGCGGCCAGCAGTGGTCCAAGCGCGGATCCCGTGTTGCCGCCAACCTGAAAGGTCGATTGGGCCAGACCGAACTTGCCGCCGGATGCCATCCTCGCAACCCGCGATGCTTCAGGGTGGAAGGCTGAGGAACCGATGCCGATCAAGCCTGCCGCCACCAGCAGCGCACCGAAGGTGCCGACCAGGGCAAGCATCACGATGCCGATGAGCGTGCAGGTCATCCCGATAGGCAGGAGATAGGGTTTGGGGTGCCGGTCGGTATAGAAGCCGACGGCTGGCTGCAGCAGTGAAGCAGTGATCTGGAACGTCAGCGTAATGAGCCCGACCTGTGTGAAGGAGAGGTCGTAGTTCGTCTTGAGCAACGGATAGACTGCGGGCAATACGGCCTGGACAAGGTCGTTGATGAGATGGACGAGTGCAACGGCGCCCACCATCTTGAAGACCATTGGGGGAGTGGTTACGGCAGAGGGCACAGGGGCTGTCATACGGTTCTCGCTCGGCGGCCCTCCGGTGGCGGCTGCAGGAAACGTCAAAGCGCCGCGGGCCTGGCTTTTGTTCTGGCGCAGGATTGGAACACAGCGGCTCGCAGGTGCCTATAGCATGCGACGCACCACAGCGTTGCATGCGACACCTGGCTGCACAGGCCACGGCGCTTCGATAGAATCTCGGCCGGATCAGACTGGAAGCCCACCCAATGCTCGCCGTATTTCTTTCCGCCCTGTTGTTTGGCTTCGCATTCTGCCTATCACCCGGCGCGGTCCTGGCGGAAACGCTGAGGCAGGGGTTGCTGCATGGTTTCCGCCCAGCCTTGCTCGTTCAGATCGGCTCGCTACTGGGGGATGCGTTGTGGGCAATCATCGGCCTGACCGGACTTGCCCTGCTGCTCACGCATGGCGAGGTACGCGTACCGCTGACGCTTGTCTGTGCGGCATACCTGACCTGGCTAGGCCTGCGCAGCTTGCGTGACGCCTGGACACTGCCTGCGGAGGATGAGGCGTCCGACACGCCGCATGCGCGAAACGCATTGATTGCCGGGGCGGCCATTTCGATCACCAATCCCAAGAACATCGTCTACTGGGGTGCCCTGGGCAGCGCGCTGGCCGGTATCGTGGGAGACACGCCGACGATGTCGCAGACCATGGTTTTCTTTGCGGGCTTCATGACGGCCTCTGTCGCCAGTTGCTTCGTCAGTGCCGGACTTGTCGAATGGCTGCGCCGCGCCAGTTCACCCACCTGGCACCGCGTCAGCCATGCCGTGTGCGGCCTACTGCTGTTGGTGTTGGCGGCCTTGGCCCTCAAGGGTGTTTTGCCGCCGGCAGGATGATCCGCGCGGTGAGGTCGAGCCGTTATCAACTGCGCGCATCACCGTTTCCGGCATGCCGACTCAGGACGGACGGGATGCGTTTTTCGAAGGACGTCGAAAGAATCATGGACGTCTTGGTTGCGCCGTAGCTGTTGAGCGTATCCAGCAAATGCTCCAACTCCTCCATCGATCCCACCGCGGCGCGCATCAGCACGCACGCATCACCTGTGATGCGCTGACACTGCGTGATTTGGGGAATCTTCTCCAGTGCATCGATCGTCCGGGCCGAGGAATGGTCAGCGATGCGTAATTCAATGGCGCATTCGATCGGCAGGCCAAGCCTGGCGAGGTCGACCGATGCGTGATAGCCCTTGATAACGCCTGCAGCCTCAAGCTTGGCGACTCGATCAGCGACGGCGGGCGCCGATAAATTCACCCGTCGTGCAAGCTCTGCAAACGAAGCGCGTCCGTTCTCCAGCAGTGCGGCGATCAGTTGTCGGTCATAGCGATCCATTAAACAGCCTCGTTGTTGTAATCGAACGTTATCGGGCGACATTACCGTGTTTTCGAAGGCTGTACCGTTTTGAAAGCCGGTTTCTGTACTTAATCGGATCACAGGGCTTTGCATAGACTATGAGCCCAGGTACGTGGCCCCTGTCACCACGTGCTCAGCCTGCCGTCGAGAGCCCGAAATGCCCGCTGCCAACCCTTTGCTTCTGCTTGGATCCTTCTTTGCGCTGTATTTCATTTGGGGCTCCACGTATTTCGCCATCAAGGTCGGTGTCGAATCCTGGCCGCCCATGCTGATGGCCGGTATTCGATTCATCATCGCTGGGGCCTTGCTGTATGCATGGTGCCGATTCAGAGGTGCGCCGAATCCGACGCTGCGGCAATGGCGGGCCGGTGCGATCGTCGGGGTCTTGCTGCTGACCATGGGCAATGGCGGCGTCACGGTGGCGGAGCACATGGGCGTTGCGTCTGGCGTTGCGGCGTTGGCAATTGCGACTGTTCCGCTGTTCGCGTTGTTGTTCGGGATGATCTGGGGGCAGCGGACGCGTGGCATGGAGTGGGCGGGCATTGTGCTTGGCTTGATCGGCATCTGCCTGCTCAATCTGGGATCGAACCTTCAATCCAGCCCACTCGGCGCGGTGATCGTTTTGATGGCGGGCGCCAGCTGGGCATTTGGTTCAATGTGGAGCAAGCATCTTCCGTTACCTCAGGGAATGATGGCCAGCGGCGTCGAGATGCTTGCTGGAGGCGCCGTGTTGCTGTTCGGCAGCCTGCTGTCTGGCGAGCGTCTGACGGCGGCACCTTCCGCCGAGGGCTGGTTCGCGCTCCTCTATCTGATAGTCCTGGGTTCGATCGTTGCTTTCAGCGCCTACATGTACCTGCTCAAGCATGTGCGCCCGGCCGTGGCAACGAGCTATGCATACGTAAACCCGGTTGTCGCCGTAATGCTCGGCGTGGGCCTGGGTGGAGAGCACGTGGGGTTCGAGGAAATGGTCGCCATGGTCGTGATCGTCAGCGCCGTCGTGCTCATTGGGTTGCCGCGGCGACGGGCCCCGAAACTCGCGGAGTCCTGCTGACAGGCGTGCGGTACACTGCGCGTCTGCTTCTACCGATCGGATTGCGCACATGACTTTCGCCACGCTGGGCCTGCTCGACCCGCTGCTTCGGGCCATCGACGCCCTGGCGTTCCAGACACCCACACCTATCCAGGCCAGGGCAATCCCGCCCATTCTTCAGGGGCGGGATGTACTGGCCGCCGCGCAGACAGGCACCGGCAAGACCGCCGCGTTTGGTATCCCGCTGCTGCAGCGTCTGATGACGGAAGGCAGCGTCGCCGGCGCCAATCAGGCACGTGCATTGATCCTCGTACCGACCCGCGAGTTGGCTGAGCAGGTGCATGGTGATATTCAGGCACTTGCGAGCAATCTGCCGTTCCGAAGCCTGGTCGCGTATGGCGGCGTGAGCATCAATCCGCAGATGATGAAGCTGCGCAGAGGCGTTGATCTGATGGTGGCAACGCCTGGACGCCTGCTCGATCTGCATCGCCAGAACGCCGTGCGCTTCGACTGCTTGCAGGTATTGGTTCTGGACGAGGCGGATCGCATGCTTGATCTGGGTTTTGCCAATGATCTGGACGCCATCTTCCGGGTGCTTCCCAAGCGTCGGCAGACGCTGTTGTTCTCGGCGACCTTTTCGGACGTGATTCGCCAGATGGCGACCGCGGTACTGGATGACGCCGTATCCATCGAAGTCAGCCCGCGTAATACCGCTGCGCAAACGGTGAAGCAGTGGCTCGTCACGGTAGACAAGAAGCGCAAGGCAGAACTCCTGCTTCACCTCTGGCAGACGCGTCGCTGGCGGCAGGCGCTTGTCTTCGTCAAGACACGCAAGAGCGCCGATCAGGTGGTGGAGTCATTGACAGCGGCAGGGATACCGGCTGATTCGATTCATGGCGACAAGCCTCAGCCGGCACGGTTGCGCGCGTTGCAGCGTTTCGAGAATGGCGAGGTGGCCGCACTCGTGGCCACCGATGTTGCGGCGCGTGGCTTGGATATTCCTTCGCTGCCGCTGGTAGTGAATCTGGATTTGCCCATCGTGCCGGAAGATTACGTGCACCGTATTGGCCGCACAGGGCGCGCGGGAAGTCAGGGCGAGGCCGTATCGCTCGTGTGCGCGGATGAAGTGGGCCAGCTTGCCGCGATCGAAACCCTCATTCGTCAGGTGCTGCCGCGGCACGACGAGCCTGATTTCATCCCGGATCACCGCGTACCGCAAACAACCGTGGGCGGGCAGGTGTTGAAGAAACCCAAGAAGCCCAAGCAGAAAACCATCCCCGGTGCGACTGGCCGAATACATCTTGGGGCACTTGAAGATACAGCCAAGCCTGCGGTCAAGGCCGTACGCGCGATGCCGGGATTCAACAAGAAGCCAACGCAGAAGCCTTTTAAGAAACCGCGATGATTGGTGGCTGGATCAACGGCTCACTGGGGGATACGTCAGCTGCCAGCCATTTCAGGATGCCCTCGGCCGCGTGCCGCCCACTGGCGAAGCAGGATGTGAGCAGGTAGCCGCCCGTTGGCGCTTCCCAATCGAGCATTTCGCCTGCGCAGAAATGGCCGGGTAGGGCGGTCAGCATCAGATCATCGTTCATTGCTGCAAAGGGCACGCCGCCCGCGCTACTGATCGCTTCCTCAAGCGGGCGTGTCCTTATCAAAACGATGGGTAGGCTCTTTATCCAAGACGCGAGCGCAGACGGTTGTTCAAACGCGGAGCGGGGCGCCAGCTCTCGAAGTAGCGCCGCCTTGGCACCTTCGAGTCTGAGCTGCGTCTGCAGGTGTTTGCCCATCGAACGACTGCCCCGGGGCTTACTCAGGGCATGGGTGATCCAGGCTTCATCGCGGTTGGGCAGCAAGTCCAGGTGGACGGTGGCTTTTCCATCGGCCTGCAGTTGCCGGCGTATTGGCGCCGAGAGCGCGTAGACCAGACTGCCTTCGAGCCCATGCTCGGTCAGGATGCACTCACCAATGCGCGGCAGCTCACCCGCGACCAGGAGTGACATGTTCTTCAGCGGTGCGCCTGCAAACTTGTCCTTCAACAGGTCACTCCACGTTTCGACTTCGAATCCACAGTTGCTCGGAACAAGCGGCTCGACGCTGATGCCTTCAGACTCGAACGGCCCAACCCACGCGCCATCCGAGCCGAGGCGTGGCCAGCTTCCGCCCCCCAGCGCGAAGAGGGTGGCGGCCGGAGCAGTCGTAATGAGGCCGCTGGGCGTCTGGATGCGCAGCGCACCGTCTTCCTGCCAACCCATCCAGCGGTGACGCGTATGAAGGCGAACGCCCAGTTCACGAAGCCGCCGCAGCCACGCGCGCAGGAGCGGTGCCGCTTTCATGTCACTTGGAAAAACCCGTCCAGAGGTGCCGACAAAGGTGTCTATGCCCAAACCATGGATCCATGTTCTGAGGGCATCCGCGTCAAAGCGGCGGAGAATAGGTTCAATATGGCAGGCAGCTTCGCGATAGCGAGACACGAAGGCGCCGTACGGCTCGGAATGGGTAATGTTCATGCCACCTACACCGGCCAGCAGGAACTTGCGGCCCACCGAAGGCATGGCGTCGTACAGGTCCACACTCATTCCAGCCGATGCCAGGACCTCGGCCGCCATCAGGCCCGCCGGGCCGCCTCCGATGATAGCAACGGTCTGGGAAGGGGAAGAGGGCATGGCGGAACCATAAGAGATGGAGGGCCGCGCATTGTAACGTCGGGGACGCAAGCGAGCGACTGAAGCGACGCCTGCACGTCGAGCAGGGCGCCGCCGTGCACATCCGTGTGCGGCTCAAGCGGGATCCTCCCGCGAGTCATGCCCTACGGAGGTTTAGCCCAGCGGCGAGATGCCCGGCGTACCCTCGGTGGAGAGCGTTGTTTGCGGCTTGAAGTTGGGCGCGCTGTCCGGCGTCAGTACGACCTTGCGGCAGTCATCGTGTTTCTCATTGAAGATCTTGTAGCCCTCGGCTGCCTGGGAAAGCGGCATGCGGTGGCTGATGATCACATCAGGCTTGAGCGAGCCGTTCTGGATATTTTCCAGCAACTCCGGCAGGTAGCTCTGGACGTGGGTCTGGCCCATCTTGAATGTCAGACCCTTGTCGAAGGCATCACCAAACAGGAAGCCATGAATGGGCCCTGCATAGACGCCCGGTACACTGACGGCGCCGCCACGTCTGACCGCGGCGATGCACTGGCGCAGAGCCTTGCCTGAGGAACCTTCCAGTTTGAGGTTGGCCAGCACCGTTTCGGTGGTGCTGCCCTTGGCTTCGAGCCCGACGGCGTCGATCGCCGCGTCTACGCCGCGATGACCGCGTGTGGCACGGATGATTGTATCGGCAGGATCATCGTCTTCATCGAAGTTGATCGGGACCACGCCGTAGGTCTGTTGGGCAAACGCCAGACGATAGGGATGGTGGTCAACCATGAAAATCTGTTCAGCGCCCATCATGCGTGCGCATGCCGCCGCCATCAGCCCGACCGGGCCTGCGCCATAGATGGCCACGCTCGAGCCCTTGGTGAGCCCCGCGTTCAGGACGGCCTGGTAGCCTGTGGGCAGGATATCGGTGAGGAACAGGACCTGTTCGTCTTCGAGCGTATCCGGAATCTTGAATGGACCCGTGTTTGCGTGCGGAACGCGCACGTACTCAGCCTGCCCGCCTGGCATACCGCCGTACAAGTGGCTGAAACCGAACAGCGCGGCGCCGGACGGAATGGATTTCTTGTTGAGGATGGCGCCTCGGTCCGGATTACTGGTCTCGCAGGCCGCATGCAGGTTCATTGCGCAGAAAAAGCAGTCTCCGCATGCAATCACGAACGGCACGATCACACGGTCGCCTTTTTTCACTTTGGTGACTGCCGGACCGGCTTCCTCCACGATCCCCATGAACTCATGGCCCAGGATGTCGCCGCTTTTCATGGCCGGCATCTTGCCGCGGAACATGTGCAGATCCGAACCGCAGATCGCGGTAGCGGTTACCCGCAGAATCACGTCATCAGGCGCCTGGAGTACGGGATCCGGGACGCTCTCTACGCGTACGTCTTTACTGCCGTGATACGTCAGGGCTTGCATGCGATTTGCCTCCTAATCTGAACAATGGACCGTTTGGTCTACCGTTCAGTAGGCGACGCACACCCCATGATGGTTTCGGTGAACCGATGGTCGGTCCCGTGCCTCGATCAGGTATTCGCCTGGCTTGGACGGAAGTGCGCGACCAGACGCCCTCCAAATACGTTGATCAGCAGCCCGATCATCACGAAGCCTCCTCCAATCCACTGTTGCTCGCTCAACTGTTCACCCAGGAGCAGGGCAGCGGAAGCAAGACCTACTACCGGTACCAGCAGTGACAACGGCGCGACCTTGCCTGCCGGATAGCGTGAAAGCAGCCCGCTCCACAGGCTATAGCCGAGTATCGTCGCCATGAAGGCCAGGTAGGCCAAGGCGAAGATCGAGTTCCATCCAATGTTCGTGATGGCGGCCGCGATTTGCTCCGGCCCTTCGAGCCAATAGGAAAGGGCGAGGAAGGGTAGAGGCGGAATGAGCCCGCCCCAGACGACCAGACCCAACAGGTTCACCTTGCCGAAACGGCGCGTGATGATATTGCCCAGCGCCCACATCGACGCGCCACACAGCGTCAGAATGACTGCGTGCAAAGGTGTCGCGTGATTACCTTCCAGGCCGATCAGCGTGAGGCCGCCCGCTGCGACGATCAGCCCCAGCAGGCTCATCGCGCGCATGCGCTCTCCAAGAAATAGCGCCGCAAAGATCATCGTGAAGAACGCCTGGGCCTGGAGCACCAGAGATGCCAGCCCTGGCGGCATACCCTGAGCCATTGCCTCGAACAGGAATGCAAATTGCCCGAGCGAGATGGTCAGGCCGTAGGCAAGGAGCCAGCGCCAGGGCAGTTGTGGGCGCCGTATGAACAGGACAGCCGGGAATGCTACCAGCGCAAATCGGAGTGCACCCAGCAGCATGGGTGGCAAGCCATCGAGCCCTACCTTGATCACCACGAAGTTGACGCCCCAGATGACGACGATCGTGAGTGCGAGTAACAGATCCTTGGGCGACATCGGAGGGCTCATGGTCAGGAAGACAAGCCGCCATTGTTACCTGTTACCGGATATGACGAACGGCACAGTCCAGGCCGAATCGACCCGTACAGTCCGTCCAGGCGGCGCTACAGCGCGGCTAACGTTCGGTACTCATCCTGGGCATGTTGATCGGTCATGCCGCTGATCAGATCCTGGAGCAGCCGGCACCGATGATAGAACTCCCAGAGTGCCGCATCAGGCGTGTCTGCATGCTGTGCACAGGCTTCATGGTAGGCCTTCACCAGTTGGCTCGGAAGGCGCCGGGCCAACATCTGCAAGTGCGGATTAGGGCGGTGGTCGCCCGTGGTGAGTGCGGCAAAGGTGGCCGGGTCGACCTCCAGCAACGGCGCGTGAAAATCCAGCAGGCCCTGCAGGATGCGGTAGCCCTGCAGGTGCAGCGTCTCTACCTCCCGATGGCAGAACACCCGTTCACGGGCGACGTCCTTGAAGGTCTGAACGATTGCATGCGCAGCGCTATCGTCCTCTATCAACGCTCGGTCGAACGTGCCCGCATGGATCGCCTCGATGTGGGTAATGAACTGTTCCGCAGCGTGCTGCACGAGGGGATGGATCATGTTCACCCGCAGCCAGATAAAGAACTCGCTGACCTTGTTGATCGGCTCGTTGCGTGAACGCTCTTGCGCATACGTCACCATTGCAGCGAACCGACGCCCCTTGTCATCGACAGGCGCATCGTCCGGGTGATGCGCGGCGAATCGCGCAATCAACAGGGCCGCGAGCGTATTGATATCAAGGATGCCTTTCTCTACCGAGTCCTCGATGTCCGCCAGGCAATACGAAATATCGTCGGCCGCCTCCATGATGTAGGCGAGTGGATGCCGGGTGCCGGGTGCCATGCCCTGAGAGGCGCACATTGTCTCGATGAAGCGCGCTTCGGAAAGGTAGAAACCGGGTTTCTTGGCCAGATAAGCGTTGGCTGCATCCGGCGCGGGCCTCGACTCGTGTGCCGCGCGCACGTATTTGAGCAGGCAGGCAGTTTGCGTGTACGTGAGATTCAGGCGCAGCAGGCTTACGACCAGGCGGATCGTCTGGGCATTGCCTTCGAACTGCTTCAGATCGTCCAGCATGCAGCGTCGCAGGGCGACGTCGTGTTCAATGCCAGCCAGCGCCTTGTCGAAATGTTGTTCGAGGTGGCGTTCGAACCACTCGCTTATGGCGAATTCACCGAAGTGACCAAATGGTGGATTGCCCACATCGTGCATCAGGCAGGCCATCTCGACCAGGCTCTCGACGGTACGCTCCTGGCCGTCAAGACCAAAGCATGCGGCGTCGCTGCCCAGCTTTTGGAACAGGGTCCGTACGATGAAGCGACCGACTTGCTGAACTTCGAGGGAGTGCGTCAGGCGGCTGCGTACAGCGGCATTGCGTTCGAGGGGAAAGACCTGCGTCTTTTGTTGCAAGCGCCTGACCGCCGCCGAATTGACGATCCGTCCACGATCGCTCTCGAATGCCTGCATCAAGTCGTAGGGACTGCAATCGGCTGCGGTCTGGTTGTGGTCAGTACGGCTATAAGGGCGTTGGCGGGAAATCTTGTGTTTGAAGTCGACAGACATGGGCAAGGGCGTCGAAACAGACTAGTCACCGCAGGGTAACACTGCCGCCGCATTGGTGTAGCGAGTTCGCTCAGCTCAGGCCGAAGTCGGTCCAGATGCGCGCTGCGGTGTGATGCAGGATGCCGTGCCGTCGGGCGAGCGCGTGGCGATCCTTGTCATAACCACCACCGATGACGCCCACAATCGGAATGTCCCGTCCGAGGCAGTGCTGCATCACGAAGGCATCCCTGGCGGCGATGCCTTCGTCCGTCAGGTTCAGATGACCGAGCACGTCGTCGCGATGCACATCGACGCCTGCGTCATAGATGACAAGATCCGGCTGATGGATCGTCAATAGGTAGGGCAGTACGTCCTCCACAGTGCGCAGGTAGTCGGCGTCGCCTGCTCCGCGCGGAATGGCGATGTCCCAGTCACTGCGTGCCTTGAGTGGCGGGAAGTTTTGTTCGCAGTGCAAGGAAACGGTCAATGCATCCGGTACGGTCTCCAGCAGGCGCGCCGTTCCATCGCCCTGGTGGACGTCACAGTCGAAGATGAGCACTCGGTGGACCCTTCCGGACTCCAGCAGATATCGCGCGATGATCGCCAGATCATTGAAGATGCAGAACCCCGACGGGTAGTCGTAATGCGCATGGTGGGTACCACCGGCCAGGTGGCAGGCAAGGCCGTGTTCGAGGGCCTGCTCGGCCGCAAGGACCGAACCGCCGACGGCACGGACTGTTCGGCGAGCCAGCTCGGGTGTCCATGGCAGGCCGAGCTGGCGCAGGGTCTCGCGACTCAAATCGCCCGAGCAGTAACGAGACACGTAGGCAGGATCGTGCACCAGGGACAGGATTTCGGCCGGGCACAGGTCGGGCCGGAGCAGAGCCGCGTCCGTCGTGAGCCCGTTGTCGACAAGGTGATCGCGCAGCAGCCGAAACTTTTCCATGGGAAAGCGATGGCCCGGCGGAAATACCGGACTGTAGTCGTCGTGATAGATCAGCGGTAATGGCATCGGGGGCAATAGGGCCTGTGATGCGTCCAGCCTACGCGAGATATGAGTCGAGCGGTATTTGTGCACCTGTTGGGGGCCTGGAAGCGGCCGTCTTGTGTGCGCGTATGTAGTGCCCCACCGAGGGGCGCGCCTTACACCCAGATGCCTGAAACCCACTCGACAAACTGCGGCTGCGATTTCGGCACCCGCGCGTGCCTGCATGGGTCGAAGGAAGTCGACGAGGAGATCGCATGTCCGGACACATCATCCTGAATACCGAGCGCTTGCTGTTACGCCCCTGGAAGCCGAGAGACCGTATTCCGTTCGCCGAGCAAAGCGGCGACCCCACCGTAATGGCTTACTTTCCGGGGCCCATGACGCCGGCCGAAAGCGAGGCACTCGCCGACTCGATCGAGGCTCATTTTGCCGAGCACGGCTACGGCTGGTGGGCCGTCGAAGAAAAGGAGGGTGATCCTTTCATTGGCTACGTGGGTATCCAGCGTTGTGAATTCGAAGCGCCATTCACGCCCGCCGTGGCGATCGGCTGGCGCCTGGGGGCTGAGCATTGGCATGGCGGATACGCGTGTGAAGCTGCCATTGCGGTCCTTGCCTTCGCCTTCGAAACGTTGAAGCTCGATGAAGTGGTAGCGTTCACCGTGCCAGCCAATCTTGCTTCCCTGGGCCTCATGGAGCGGCTGGGGATGACCTATGATGCGCGCGATGATTTCCTGCATCCACACCTGCCGCCCGATCATCGGCTACGGCATCATCTGCTCTACCGGCTTCGGCGTGATCAATGGCCACCGGCGGGCCTGACGTGAAACGGGCGCATCGCTCGACGGTACAGGCGCCAGCCCCTAACATCCGCCCATCGTGATTTGCCATCGAGAGAAAACATGAGCCAAGTACTGGACGATCTGGTTGCCCTGTTGAGCCTGGAATCCATCGAGGAGAACCTGTTTCGTGGCACGAGCCAGGACCTCGGCTTCCGCCAGCTGTTTGGTGGGCAGGTTGTCGGGCAGGCGCTGTCCGCGGCGACGCAGACGGTTGAGCCTGACCGGCCTGCGCATTCGCTGCACGGGTATTTCCTTCGCCCGGGGGATGCCGCGATGCCTGTGCTGTACCAGGTGGACCGGGTACGTGACGGGGGTAGCTTCACAACGCGGCGTGTGACGGCCATCCAGAAGGGTAAGCCCATCTTTTTTCTGAGCGCCTCGTTCCAGATCGTCGAGCCCGGTTTCGAACACCAGATTCAGATGCCGGACGTTCCGCAACCTGAAGGCCTCGAATCCGAAACGGAACTGGCCAAGCGGCTGGCGGAACAGCTTCCTCAGCGTATCCGCGAGCGGGTATTGGGCGAGCGACCCATTGAGATACGACCGGTCAGTTTCCAGAACCCATTTGCCCCGGAGCCGGCCGAGGCCTGTCGCCATGTGTGGTTCCGCGCGAACGGTGCGTTGCCGTCGATTCCTGCAGTCCATCGCTACCTGATGGCCTATTCCTCCGACTTCAATCTGCTACCCACCTCCATGCTGCCGCATGGCGTGTCCTACTGGCAGAAGTCGATGCAGGTAGCCAGCCTTGATCATGCCATCTGGTTCCACCGTGAGCCGGATCTCAACGACTGGCTGCTTTACGCGATGGACAGCCCGTGGTCGGGCGGCGCGCGAGGGTTCTGCCGCGGCAGCATCTTCGATCGTCAAGGGCAGTTGGTGGCGTCCGTGGCACAGGAAGGCCTTATTCGTCAGCGCGAGGATTGGTAATGAACTGCGCCGACGTGCGTCACTGGGTGTTCGACATGGATGGCACCCTGACCGTGGCTGTCCATGACTTTCTTGCCATCAAGCGGCATCTCGATATTCCGGCGGACGCCGACATTCTTCATTACCTTGCCGGCTTGCCTGAGCAGGAGCGTGTCGCCAAGCACGCCTGGCTGCTGGAGCATGAACGGGAACTGGCACGTGAATCCAACGCCGCGACCGGGGCCGTGGACCTGGTGCGTTACCTGTGCGAGCGGGGTGACCGGATCGGCATCCTGACGCGCAATGCGCACGAATTGGCATTAATTACCTTGAAGGCGATCGGGCTGGGCGACTGCTTCGACACCGCGGATATTGTCGGGCGCGACGAGGCGCCGCCAAAGCCGCATCCGGGTGGGTTGCTGTATTTCGCCGAGCGTTGGCAGGTCGAGCCCTCGACGATGGTCATGGTGGGCGACCATCTCAATGACCTCGAATGCGCCCATGCTGCGGGAGCACGTAGCGTTTTGGTCAACCTGCCTGAAAATCCCTGGCCACAGTACGGTGATGCAGTCGCCCGTGATTGCGTGGAACTAAGAGAGTGGGTTCAGCGGGGCTAAATTGAGTGGGCGGCCGCGGCCAGCACAATGGTCTTCCTGCGGCCTATGAATGCCTGCATCGTTCGTACGAACATTGCGCGCTTCGAAGGACATAGCGCCGCGAAGGCAGGCCGCGGTGCGTTACGCTTTGCTAACGCACCCTACCGAACTGCGGTGGAGTTCAGCTATGCCCAAGAGCCACGGGCACAGCCTTACAACTGCTTCGCCTTGAACGTGTCGCACTGCGCTGGCGAACCTGATTCATAACCGCGCTTGAACCAGCGCACACGTTGCTCGGACGTACCGTGTGTGAACGAATCCGGCACAACACGGCCCTGCTCCTTCTGTAGACGATCATCGCCGATAACGCTGGCGGCGTTGAGCGCGCTTTCGAGGTCGCCGGTTTCCATCCAGTCATTACGCTGCTGTGCGTGGTAGCCCCACACACCGGCGTAGCAATCCGCTTGCAACTCCATCCGCACCGATAGACCTTGGGCGCCCTCCATAGGGGTTCCCCGACGGCGTGCGGCTTCTACCTGCTGAAAGACGCCCAGCTCATTCTGTACATGGTGGCCGACCTCGTGGGCAATTACGTAGGCTTGCGCGAACTCGCCTTCCGCACCGTAGCGCTTCGCCAATTCATTGAAGAAGGTCAGGTCCAGATAGACCTTCTGGTCGGCGGGACAATAAAAAGGCCCGCTCGCGGACGAGGCGAAACCGCACCCTGACTGTGTCGCGCCGCTGAACAGCTCCAGCTGAGGGTGGTGATAGGTTGCGCCTTCCGTTGCAAACAGCGCATCCCAGGTGTCCTCGGTATCCCCCAGAATAGCCTGTACGAACTGCAAACCGGGGTCTGCCTCGCCGGTCGAGCTGGCGGGTGGGGCTGAGGTCTGGGGCGCGCCTCCCGAAAGCTGACTTAGTACGCGCAGAGGATCTTCGCCCATCAGAAGGCTGAGCACGACCACTACCGCGATACCGCCGAGGCCGAGTCCGCCGCCCAGGCGCATACCGTTCCCCCCGCGCCCGCGCGCATCCACAACGTTATCGCTGCGACGTCCTCGTTCCCAACGCATGGCCATCTCCAAACAGGATGTTTCAGGTAATCAGACGAAGCTGGCGCCGCCGCGTTCCGCGTGGTCGCCAAGTCTGTTGGCATACGGCAGTTACACCCCGCAATAGACCGCTCGAACCGCTTCAGCCGAGCGGCGTATTTCCACATCGAACCTATGGGCTAGCGCTGGACTCATATCTTGTGCAAGGCAATTGAACTCGTCGGTGCCGGCGTTCGGCAGACCGCGACCGAGCCGTAGGAGGAAGGTATGATCAATCATGTCTGGGGACTCCTGTCCCGCCCAACCCAAGAGTGGAGAAACATCCGCAACGAGGGCGAGACGATTACTCACATGTACGCCCACCACGTATTGTTGATGGCGCTGATTCCGGCTATCAGTGCGTTCCTGGGCACCACGCAGATTGGCTGGCGTGTCGACACGGAAGCATCAAGGGTCGCGGTATCGAACGGACTGGCCATGGCCCTTGCGTTCTACGTACTTATTCTGGTCGCAGTGGGTGTGATGGGTAACGTCATACACTGGATGTCGGAGCGCTTCGATCATCGTCCAAGCCGCCGTCGCTGCGTGCTCTTCGCGGGTTATACGGCGACGCCCCTGTTCATAGGCGGTCTGGCTCTTCTTTATCCCTCCTTGCTGCTCTGGATCGTCGTCGGGATGATCGCCGTCGCCTACACGGGCTACCTGCTCTACACAGGCTATCCGGCGTTGCTGGGTATCAGCCTCAAGGACGGCTTCAAGGAAGGCTTCACCATCACCGGCGGTACGTTGGCGATCGGTGTCCTGGTCCTAGAGTTGCTGCTGGCCGCGACCGTTGCACTTTGGGGCCTGGGTTTTGATTTCGGTGTGAGCTGGTCGCTGTTCCCGAATCGCTAAACCCCCGTTATGAAAAAGCCCAAGTGCTCGCGTGAGTGCCTGGGCTTTTTGCCGTCTGGTGTTTGCGGATGTGGTTAGCGGTCCCGACGGACCAGCATCACGCCCGCTTCCATGTGGTGCGTATAGGGGAATTGATCGAAGAGGGCGCAGCGGTCGATGCGATGGGTGTCGTCGAGCTGCCTGATGTTCTCGGCAAGGGTTTCGGGGTTGCAGGAAATATAAAGGATGCGATCGAAACGACGCGTCAGTTCACACGTGTCCGGATCCATCCCCGCGCGGGGCGGATCGACGAACACGGTGCCGAAGTCATAGCGCTTCAGGTCGACGCCAGCAAGCCTGCGGAACGGCCGAACTTCGTTCAGCGCCTGGGTAAGCTCCTCGGCGGATAGCCGCACCAGCGTCACGTTATCGACGCCGTTATCGTCCAGGTTGTGCAACGCTGCATTCACCGACGTCTTGCTGATCTCGGTCGCAAGCGCCTTTCGCGCGCGAGTCGCGAGTGGAAGCGTGAAGTTGCCGTTGCCGCAGTACAGCTCGAGTAGATCGTCGCCGCGGTCCCCCATCGCATCGTAAGCCCATTCGAGCATCTGGCTGCACACGGCGCCGTTGGGCTGCGTGAAGGCCCCTTCAGGTTGGCGATACCGAAAGGTGCGCCCGGCAACGGTCATTTGCTCGGTAACGTAGTCCTGCCCAATGACGATTCGTTTGCCGCGCGATCGGCCCACGATGCTGACGCCCAGTTCCTTCGCCAGGCCTTCGGCCTCATGTTGCCAGGCGTCATCCAAAGGTCGGTGGTATGCCAGCGTGATGAGCGCTTCTCCGGAAAGCGTCGTCAGAAACTCCACCTGGAATAGTTTGAATGACAGTACCTGGCTGCGCTGCCACCCCGCCTTCAGTAGGGGCATCAATTCGTTGATACGCCGGCTGGCGATTGGAAACTGTTCGATCAGGATCGGCGTGTGTTTGTCGCCGGGCTCGAACATGGCATAGAAGCGATCCTCGTTTTCGCGCCAAAGGCGAAACTCGGCGCGCAGACGGAAATGTTCACGCGGCGATTCGAACACGAGGGGATCCGGAGCGGAGTATGGCGCGAGCAGCGCCTTCAGACGGTCCACCTTTTCGGCCAGTTGCACGTCGTAGGTAGCGGGATCGAAGCTCATGAAAGACTCAGGACAGATACGAATACGGCGCGCATTGTACGGGCTTGTTCGAGCGTATGCGCGGGGAGGCGGCAGATGGTGCCAAGCCGCCCAAGTAGAGAGGTGATGAGTCAAAGCCCGGAGCGCATTGCACGCTCCGGGCAGAGAGACTTAAAAGAGGCTGAGTTTGACCACACAGAAGATCGCCAGGGCCACGAGCATGCCGTTCAGCTCGCGGTGACGGCCTGCAATGATCTTGATCGCGACCCAGGCGATGAAACCGAACGCAATCCCGGTGGCGATGGAGTAGGTCAGTGGCATCGCCAGTGCAGTAATGACGACAGGGGCTGAAACAGTGAGGTCGCGCCAATCGATCTCGGCCATTCCCGAGGCCATCAGCACGGCTACGAACAACAGGGCCGGCGCGGTGGCGAAGGCGGGCACGCTTCCAGCTAGCGGTGCGAAGAACAGCGCGAAGAGGAATAGCACGGCCACGACAATCGCGGTCAGGCCCGTGCGGCCACCGGCGCTAACGCCCGATGCCGACTCGATGTAGCTCGTGGTGGTCGAGGTGCCCAACAGCGAGCCGCCCAGCGCCGCGGTACTGTCGGCCAGAAGCGCGCGCCCCATTTTCGGCATGTACCCGTCCTTGCGCATCAACCCTGCTTTCTTGGCCACGGCAATCAGGGTGCCGGAATTGTCGAAGAGATCGACGAACAGGAAGGCGAAGATGACGCTGATCAGGCCAACATCTAGGGCGCCTGCAATGTCGAGCTGCAGGAACGTGGGTGCCAGTGAAGGTGGCATGGAGACAACGCCACCGAACGGGCTGATGCCCAACAGGATGCTGATTACGGTCACCACCATGATCCCGATCAACACCGACCCGGTGATACCGCGTGCTTCAAGGCCGACGATGAGGAAGAACCCCACAATCGCCAGCAGGGCTTGCGGCGATGCAAGATTGCCCAGCCCGACGGTCGTCGCTTCATTGCTCACCACGATGCCGGCGCTTTTCAACGCGATGAGGGCGAGGAACAAGCCAATACCGGCAGCGATGGCCGAGCGGAGCTCGAGCGGAATGCTGTTGATGATCCATTCACGGATCTTGAAGATCGATAACAGAAAGAACAGGCACGCCGAAATGAACACGGCACCTAGCGCTACCTGCCACGTGTGGCCCATGCCGATCACTACCGTGTAGGTAAAGAACGCGTTGAGGCCCATGCCGGGCGCAAGTGCGATCGGGTAGTTCGCAATCAGGCCCATAACGGCAGAGCCGAACGCGGCGGCCAGGCAGGTCGCAACGAACACGGCACCTTTGTCCATGCCCGTATCACCCAGAATGCTCGGGTTCACGAACAGGATATAGGCCATGGTCAGGAAGGTCGTGACGCCCGCGAGGATCTCGGTGCGTACATTCGTCCCGTGGGCCTGAAGTTGAAACAGTCTTTCCAGCATGGTGGTCCCCGTTAGGCATCATCGCCGTGTGGTGTCGTCCATCCCTCGCAACGGCTTGTCGCACGCTCGTATTGCCGTTGATCAAGATGAGGCCTGCGGCAGCATGCGGCAGGCTGAAAGCGTCGAACGGCTGCGAGCAAGAACCGGACCGTTCGAGGGGGCGCGATCATACCAGTAGCGCTCGTGCGCGCGGAATCCGCGCGAGGCGCCTTCCGACCATCAGGGCCGCATGGCCGATTCGAGTGAATCCGGGTGAACGATCATCGCGAGCCTCGCGTCGTAAAACGGTAGACGCAGGCCACTGCGCATTAGCTGAAACCGTGAGGCCACCATGAATGCGATCGCTCCTTCCGAGGGCGGCAAGCCGTCCCCCGTGCACCAGATTTCGATGACCATCAACGGCGAGAAGCGCGAGCTCGACGTGCGTCCCTGGACGACGTTGCTCGATCTGCTCCGCGAAAACCTGCAAATGACCGGTACCAAGAAAGGCTGTGACCATGGCCAATGCGGCGCCTGTACGGTGCTGCTCAATGGCCGCCGTATCAACAGTTGCCTCACGCTGGCCGTGATGCACGACGGCGCCGATCTCACGACCATCGAAGGGCTGGCCAGCGAAGACGCGCTGCACCCGATGCAGGCTGCGTTCATCAAGCATGACGCGTTTCAGTGCGGTTATTGCACGCCGGGGCAAATCTGTTCTGCGGTCGGGCTGGCCAACGAAGGGCGCGCGCAAAGCTCCGAAGACATTCGCGAAATGATGAGCGGCAACGTGTGCCGATGCGGTGCCTACAACAACATCCACGATGCGGTGAAGGAAGCCCTGCCCGTGTGCCGAGGGGAGGGCGCCGTATGACCCCGTTCGCCTACAGTCGTCCTTCCGCAGTCGAAGAAGCCGTCAACCTGGCCGGGCCTGGCGCCCGCTTCATTGCCGGCGGGACCAATCTGCTCGACCTGATGAAAGAGAACGTCGCACGTCCCGAGCATCTGATCGACATCAATGGACTGCCGCTGAAGGACGTCGAGGCCACGCCTGCGGGCGGTCTGCGTATCGGTGCCCTGGTCCCGAACTCGGACCTGGCCTGGCATCCGGACGTAGAAGCGCGATACCCCTTGCTGTCACAGGCAATTCTGGCGGGTGCGTCTCCCCAGTTGCGCAACATGGCGAGCACCGGCGGTAACCTGCTGCAACGCACGCGTTGCTACTACTTCTATGACAGCGTGGTTCCCTGCAACAAGCGCGAGCCTGGCAGTGGATGCCCGGCCAAGGCTGGGCTCAACCGTATACATGCCATCCTCGGCGCCAGTGACCAGTGCGTGGCGACACATCCGTCCGACATGTGCGTGGCGCTGGCTGCGCTCGACGCCGAGGTAATCGTCACCGGGCCTTCTGGCGAACGTCGCATCCCCTTTGCCGATTTTCATCGACTGCCTGGCGATACGCCGGAGCGCGACAATAACCTGGCCGAGGATGAACTGATCCTGGCCATCGAGCTACCTGCCGAAACGTTTTCTCATTACGCCTACCTGAAACTTCGAGACCGCGCGTCCTATGCATTCGCACTGGTCTCGGTCGCTGCGGCGCTGGATATGGATGGTGGGACGATCCGCAGCGCGCGTGTCGCGTTGGGTGGTGTTGCTCATAAGCCATGGCGCATGCCAGACGCCGAAGCGCTCCTGCTGGGCCAGCCGGCCGATGAGGCCCGCTTCGCTCAGGTAGCCGACGCCCTTCTGAAAGGAGCGCAGCCGCTGGAACACAACGCGTTTAAGGTGGAACTGGCGCGTCGTGCGATCGTGCGCGCATTGACCGAAGCCGCTGCCAAAGGAGGCCGCTCATGACCGCCATGCAAAATCCTGTTGGCCAACCGGTCGACCGTGTCGATGGCCCAGCGAAGGTAACAGGCCAGGCCCGTTACGCCGGTGAATTCGATTTGCCTGGCCTGCTGTACGGCAGTGTTGTGTCCAGCAACATTGCCCGTGGCCGCGTTCGTGCCATTCATTCCGCCCAAGCCGAATCACTGCCAGGCGTGCGCCTGGTGCTGACCCACGAGAATCGTCCCTGGATGTCCGGGGACGACGAGTCCTACGAGGACATGGATGCGGCGGATGGATCGCCCTTCCGGCCGCTGTTCAATGATCGTGTGCTCTATAGCGGCCAACCAGTGGCGCTAGTTGTTGCCGACGACCTCGAAATCGCTCGCCATGCGGCTTCACTGATCAAGGTCGACTACGACGTAGAGGGTCACGAGACCGACCTCAGCAAGCACCTGGATGGGGCGCATGAAGCGCCTGCAGAACTGCCTGAGCCACGAGGCAACATGGAGGCTGCGTTTTCGCAAGCGCCGCACAAGATCGATGTGGACTATTGGGTGCCGGTCGAACACCACAACCCGATGGAGCCCCACGCCTCGACGGTCATGTATTTTCCGGACGGCAGTCTGCTCATTTATGACAAGACCCAGGGCACCCAGAACAGTCAGGCCTACGTCGAAGAGATCTTCGGGCTGCAAGGGCAGGTGCGCGTACGTGCACCATTCGTAGGCGGCGCGTTCGGCTCAGGGCTGCGTCCGCAATATCAGCTGGCGTTGGCAGTCATGGCGTCGCTGGCCCTGAAAGCACCCGTCCGCGTTACGCTGACCCGGCAGCAAATGTTCACATTTGGCTATCGGCCACGGATGAAGCAGCGAATGCGCTTTGCCGCGTCGTCCGACGGCAAGCTGCAAGCGATCGGCCATGACGTCATAGGCCAGACGTCCCGTTTCGAGGATTTCACGGAACACGTCGCCGAGTGGTCGGCCATGCTGTATCACTGTGACAACGTCTCGCTGGACTACAAGCTCGTTCCACTGGACGTCTACACACCACTCGACATGCGTTCGCCGGGTGCCGCCGAAGGGGTTTACGCGCTGGAGTTCGCAATGGATGATTTGGCCTCGGAGCTGGGCGTCGACCCGCTCCAGTTGCGCCTGGTCAATTACACGGACGTCAATCAGGCCGAAGGCAAGCCCTATTCGAGCAAGGAGCTCAAGGCCTGCTACGCCCAGGGCGCGGAACGTTTCGGCTGGAGCCAGCGCTCACACGAACCGCGAAGCATGCGTGAAGCCACTGAGCCGATCGGTTGGGGCATGGCACCCGCCCCCTGGGAAGCCACGCAGATGCCCGCCAGTGCGCGGGCCGCCCTGTGCAGTGATGGCTCGCTTCGGGTAAGCAGCGCTACCACCGACATCGGTACGGGCACTTATACCGTGATGACGCAGATCGCGGCAGGGTCGCTGGGGCTACCCGTGGAGCGCGTGGAGTTTCGTCTAGGCGACTCGACCTTTCCCAAGGCACCCCTGCAGGGCGGCTCGTTCACCGTATCATCGGTCGGTAGCGCCGTTCACAAGGCCTGCGACGCGCTGAAGGCGAAGATTTGGGAAGCTGCCCGACAGCTACAGGACACGCCATTCTCGGGAGGCTCGTTTGACGACATTCGCTTCGTGGATGGTCGGCTGCAGGTCGGCGATTCACCGGAACGATCGATGCCGCTCGAAGCGATTGTCGCAGCCTGTGGGCCTATCGAGGCCGAAGTCGATGGTAAGCCTGGTAGCGAGCGCGACAAGTACTCGACGGGAACGCATTCGGCGGTCTTCGTTGAGGTCCGGGTGGACGAGTCGCTGGGGACGATCCGCGTGGCCAGAGTAGTCAGTGCGATCGCTGCAGGTCGCGTCATCAACCCGAAAACAGCCGGCAGTCAGATCCAGGGCGGGGTGATCTGGGGCCTGGGGCAGGCGATGCAGGAGGAAACCTTCATCGACCATGGTCTGGGTCGTTACATGAACCACAATCTGTCCGAGTACCATGTCCCGATCCAGGCCGATGCGCCCGACATCGATGTGATCTTCGTGGAAGAGCACGATGAAATCGTCAATGCCCTTGGCTCCAAGGGCGTCGGCGAGATTGGGATCGTGGGCGTGGCGGCAGCGATCGGCAATGCCGTCTATCACGCCACCGGCAAACGCGTGCGTGAGCTCCCCATCACGTTGGACAAGGTCATGTAGAGTGGTGGCCAGCGCCGCTCTGATCTGGCGCTAGTCCTGTTTGGTGTGTTGGGTGCCGGACGGCAGCGAAAGGCGTGCGCTTAGCCTTTCGCTGCCAACGCTACGTCTTGTTCATACGGCTCATGCATGCGGTCCCGGTGAGCCAGGGTAGGAAACAGTTTTATCCACAGGCCGGTCACCACGATCGCCCCCACGCCCCCCATCAACACAGCTGGCACGGTGCCGAACCAGGCTGCCGTCACGCCCGCGCGGAATTCGCCCAGCTGATTCGACGCGCCGATAAAGAGACCATTCACGGCACCCACTCGGCCACGCATCTCGTCTGGCGTCTGCAACTGCACGAACGCGCCGCGGATCACCATGCTGACCATGTCGGCAGCTCCTAGCACCACCAACGTGAAAAGGCTGAACCAAAGTGACGTGGACACGCCGAAGCCGATGGTGGCGACGCCAAAAATCGCGACAGCAGTGAACATGACGGGCCCGACCTTTCGTTCGATAGGGAAACGTGCAAGCCAGAATGACATCAACAGCGCACCGACGGCGGGTGCCGAGCGAAGCAGGCCCAGGCCCCAGGGGCCGGTGAGCAGGATGTCCTTCGCGAACACGGGGAGCAGAGCCGTCGCACCGCCCAGCAATACGGCGAACATGTCCATCGAGATTGCGCCGAAGATATCAGCGCGGCTTCGAATGAAGCGAAATCCCGCCAGTAATGAATCCAGCGACACTTTCTGCTTGAGCGGCAGCTGACGCGAGGGGAGTGACAGCATCAGGATGAGCGCGATCAGATAGAGAACAACACTTGGCCCATAGACCCAGCCTGCACCGAAGGCAAACAGTAATCCGCCCACCGCCGGCGCAATGATGGTTGCAGACTGCATGGCCGAGGCCGCGGCAGCCACCGCTTTTGGAAAGAGGCCGGGAGGGACGATGTTAGGCAAGAGCGCCTGTGTTGTCGGCATTTCGAATGCGCGGGCACTCCCAAGCAGAAACGCGACGACGAAGATCATTTCTCGTGTGATGGCGCCTGTCGTGCTGCCTATCAATAGCGCCAGCGCAACCAGCCCCTGGCCACATTGGCACAGCGCAGCTACCCGTCTTCGGTCGAAGCGGTCTGCAACGTGCCCGGTGAATAGGATGAAGAGGATCTTCGGCATGAACTCAACGAGGCCTACCAGACCCAGGTCGAGCACGCTTCCCGTCAGCGAATACATGTGCCAACCGATGGCAACCGTCAGCATTTGGAAACCACTCGCGGTGAATACGCGCGCGAACCAGAATGCCATGAAGGGCCGGTGGCGGAGGAGTGACTGATTGTCAGACATGGTGCGGTGGGATAGGCCAGGCAACAGGGCCGACCATGTTAGCCCTTTGTGTCCGTTTGTGTATGTCGCCGGTAGGTTTGTAGCGCCTCAGAGACCGGCTCCAATTCCATAGAGTGGGCGCAAAGTGCTCGCCGTAGGGTGACTGATCAGTCAGGGGGCATGTAGCTGTGATGACCGTTCTTGAGGGCGCCGCCGATCGTCTGAACATCTGCCTTCGATCGCCGTAATGCAGCTAGGTCGTGTCGATTGGCGACAACTTCATTACAATTCCGGCCGCCGGACCACTTTGCCATCAGTCCAGCAACGTTTCCTGAACTATAGTCATGTCCCATGCAGCAGGCCGCTGGGTTCGATCCCGCGTCGGCCGTGGTGCGAAATGACAATAAATAGAAAGACCACGGAGCAAGAAGAATGAAGGTAATCAATCGTTTTTCCCAGTTGTTCGCTGCTATGGCCCTGGCTGGCGCGGCTTCCTATAGCCTCGCAGCCGACACCATCCGTATCGGTGTGGCAGGCCCTGTGACTGGCCCTGTGACCCAGTACGGTGACATGGTGCGCGCCGGTGTCGACCTGGCCATCGAGCGGATCAACGCTGCTGGTGGCGTTGACGGCGCCAAGCTTGAAGCAGTCGTGTACGACGATGCGTGCGATCCGAAGCAGGCCGTTGCCGTCGCGAACAAGGTGGTCAATGATGGCGTCAAGTTCGTCGTCGGCCATGTCTGCTCCAGCTCCACTCAGCCTGCTTCGGACATCTACGAAGACGAAGGCATCCTGATGGTTACGCCGTCGGCGACGGCACCGGAGATCACCGCGCGTGGCGCGAAGCTGATCTTCCGCACCATTGGCCTGGACAACCTGCAGGGCCCGGTCGCCGGCAAGTTCATCCTGGCGAACTACAAGGATTCGACCATCGCGGTTCTGCACGACAAGCAGCAGTACGGCGAAGGCATCGCAACCGAAGTGAAGAACTCGGTCGAGGCTGGCGGCGGCAAGGTTGCTGTCTTCGAAGGCCTGAACGCGGGTGACAAGGACTTCAATTCACTCATCTCCAAGCTCAAGCGTGCGAACGTCGACTTCGTGTACTTCGGCGGCTACCACCCGGAAATGGGCTTGCTGCTGCGCCAGGCCCGTCAGGCCGGACTCGAAGCGCGTTTCATGGGGCCTGAAGGCGTAGGCAACAGCGAAATCACCGCGATCGCAGGTGAGGCCTCCGAGGGCATGCTGGCTACGTTGCCACGCGCCTTCGAAGACTTGCCGCAGAACAAGGAACTGGTCGACGCGCTGAAGGCCAAGAAGCAGGATCCGAGTGGCATCTTCGTACTGCCGGCATACTCGGCGGTAGAAGTGATCGCGCAGGGCATCAAGCAAGCGGGCGAAGCCGATCCTGAGGCCGTAGCGGAGGCGCTGCGCAAGGGCAGCTTCGAGACGCCCACCGGCACACTGAGCTATGACGAGAAGGGCGATCTGAAGAGCTTCGACTTTGTCGTCTACGAATGGCACAAGGACGGTACCAAGACCGAAGCCAAATAAGGCTGCCGTTTCTCCTCTGTACAGTCGCGGCGTAGCCGTTGCCCGTGAAAGGTGCATCGGTTACGTCGGCACATGTCCAGGGAGCGAACCCGGCGCCTTAGCCCTTGCGGCTGAAGCGATGCCTTGCCAGGAGATGCGACGCGTTCGTTACTTCTGGCATCGTTACGCCCCGCAAGGCCTGAATACAAGCCAACGTGATTGAGGCCTGAGGTGACCCCGCAGGCTTCTTCGCCTTGCGTAGCCCAGTCGTCCAGTGCGCCAATCGGTGCAGGCGCGGGCGCTACGCCATCGGGAAACGCAAATGCCTGACTTCTATCACTACCTGCAACAGTTGGTTAATGGACTGACTGTGGGCAGTACCTATGCCTTGATCGCCATCGGCTACACGATGGTTTACGGCATCATCGGCATGATCAACTTCGCCCATGGCGAGGTGTATATGATCGGCTCCTATGTTGCGTTCATCGCCATCACGCTGCTCGCGATGATGGGGCTCGACAGCCTTCCGCTGATCATGGTTTGCGCATTCGCCGCGAGCATGATCGTGACCAGCGCCTTCGGCTATAGCATCGAGCGTGTGGCCTATCGGCCCTTGCGTGGCGGTAATCGCCTGATCCCGCTGATCTCCGCGATCGGGATGTCCATCTTCCTGCAGAACGCGGTGATGCTGGCACAGGATTCCAAGGAAAAAGCGATCGCGAACCCATTGCCAGGCAGCTTCGTCTTCGGCGAAAGCTCCATGAACGGCGTGGTCATTTCCTACATGCAGATCCTGATTTTCGTGGTCACGTTCCTGGCCATGCTGGGGCTGACGCTGTTCATCTCCCGCTCGCGCCTAGGTCGTGCCTGCCGTGCTTGCGCGGAAGATCTGAAGATGGCCAACCTCCTCGGTATCAATACCAATTCGATCATTGCGCTGACGTTCGTCATCGGTGCTGCGCTTGCCGCCGTGGCCGCCGTACTTCTTGGCATGCAGTACGGCGTAATCAACCCTTATCTCGGCTTCCTCGCTGGTATCAAGGCCTTTACCGCCGCGGTACTTGGCGGCATTGGCAGTATCCCCGGTGCCGTGCTCGGCGGTCTCGTTCTGGGTGTTGCCGAAGCATTTGGCGCAGACATCGTCGGTGACCAGTACAAGGACGTCGTGGCATTCAGCCTGTTGATCCTCGTGCTGCTGTTCCGCCCCACGGGCATCCTTGGCCGGCCGGAGGTGGAAAAGGTATGACGCGCAATATCAAGACCGGCCTGTTCAGCGCGCTGCTGCTGATCCTCATTTCCTATCCCATACTCGGTCTCAAACTCACTGTTGTCGGCATATCCCTCCAGGTTCAAGGTGCGAGCGCCGAAACCCTCTGGCTGATCGCCGGCGCTGCGCTTGCGATCTTCCTGTGGCATGTGCTGTTGCGTGATCGCCTGATGCGTTCCAGCGCGGGCGCCGCATTGCCAACGATGCCCGCTGACCTCAAACGCAGGCTGACGCTGCCGAGCGTGCAACGCTGGATCATGTTCGGTCTGTTGGTCGTCGCACTGGCATGGCCGTTCTTCGGTACACGCGCTGCAGTGGATATCGCCACGCTGATGCTCATCTACATCATGCTTGGCATCGGCTTGAATATCGTCGTGGGTCTGGCGGGCCTGCTCGATCTGGGCTACGTCGGTTTCTATGCCGTTGGCGCCTACACCTACGCGCTACTTGCTGAGTACGCAGGCTTTGGCTTCTGGACAGCGTTGCCCATCGCGGGGCTCATGGCCGCCACGTTCGGCTTTCTGCTGGGTTTCCCCGTCTTGCGATTGCGGGGCGACTACCTTGCCATCGTCACGTTGGGCTTTGGCGAGATCATCCGCATCATGCTGCGCAACCTGACGGGCCTGACTGGCGGCCCGAACGGCATCACCGTCGCGAACGAGCACAAGCCGACATTGTTCGGGCTTTCTTTCGAGCGCCGGGTGCCGGAAGGCGTGCAGACCGTGCATGACTTCCTCGGTATGTCGTACAACTCGACCTACAAGGTGATCTTTCTTTACCTGATCGCTCTGTTGCTGGTCGTCGCCGCTCTTTTCGTCATCAATCGCCTCATGCGCATGCCGATTGGACGGGCCTGGGAAGCGCTTCGTGAAGATGAAATCGCCTGCCGTGCATTGGGGCTCAACCCAACGACAGTCAAGCTTTCCGCATTCACCATCGGAGCATCCTTTGCCGGTTTCGCAGGCTGCTTCTTTGCGGCGCGCCAGGGGCTGGTGACACCCGAATCCTTCACCTTCATCGAGTCAGCCATGATTCTCGCAATCGTGGTGCTGGGCGGGATGGGTTCGCAGTTGGGCATCATCTTCGCGGCTGCCGTCATGGTGTTGCTGCAGGAAATCCGCGATTTCAACGAGTACCGCATGCTGATCTTCGGCTTGACGATGATCCTCATGATGATCTGGCGTCCGCAGGGGCTGATCCCGATGCAGCGTCCGCACCTGGAGTTGAAGCAATGAGCCGTCCGATTCTGCAGGTCAGTGACCTGTCGATGCGTTTCGGCGGCCTATTGGCCGTCAACGGTGTGAACCTGACCGTGCAGGAGAAGCAGGTCGTTTCGATGATCGGGCCCAACGGTGCCGGCAAAACGACCGTGTTCAATTGCCTGACCGGCTTCTACAAGCCCACCTCTGGCCGCATCCTGCTGGGTGATGAGGCGATCGAAGGGCTTCCGGGCCACAAGATTGCGCGAAAGGGCGTAGTGCGGACGTTCCAGAACGTTCGCCTGTTCAAGGACATGACAGCAGTCGAGAACCTGCTGATTGCCCAGCACCGCCATCTGAACACGAACTTCCTTGCTGGCCTGTTCAAAACGCCTGCGTTTCGGCGCAGTGAGCGGGAGGCGATGGAATATGCAGCGTTCTGGCTGGATCGCGTCAATCTGACCGATGTGGCCAATCGCACCGCCGGTACGCTGGCGTACGGTCAGCAGCGCCGGCTTGAAATCGCCCGCTGCATGATGACCCGCCCGCGCATTCTGATGCTCGACGAGCCTGCGGCGGGCCTCAACCCCCGCGAGACGGAAGATCTCAAGTCGCTCATCGGCACGCTTCGGGACGAGCACAACGTGACCGTCCTGCTTATCGAGCATGACATGAAGCTGGTGATGAGCATTTCCGACCACATCTTCGTGATCAACCAGGGCACGCCGCTAGCGGATGGTACGCCACAGCAGGTGCGGGACAACCCGGACGTGATCAAAGCCTATCTAGGGGAGGCGTGATGCTTTATTTCGAGAACGTTTCCACCTTCTACGGCAAGATCCAGGCACTGCATGGCGTCAGCGTCGAGGTGCGCCAAGGCGAGATCGTCACGCTGATCGGGGCCAATGGTGCGGGCAAGTCCACGCTGCTGATGACGCTGTGCGGTAACCCACGGGCAACCGAGGGCAGCATTCGTTATCAGGGCGAAGAGCTGATCGGCATGGATACCCCGGAGATCATGCGCAAGAGCATCGCGGTAGTCCCGGAGGGGCGCCGCGTGTTTGCGCGTCTGACCGTTGAAGAGAACCTTGCCATGGGCGGTTTCTTCGGCAGCAAGCGTGACAATCAGGAGCAGCTCGACAAGGTGCTGCACCTGTTCCCGCGGCTCAAGGAGCGCTTCAATCAAAGGGCCGGCACCATGTCCGGCGGTGAACAGCAGATGCTGGCCATCGGCCGGGCGCTGATGAGCAAGCCCAAACTCCTGTTGCTGGACGAGCCTTCGCTGGGCCTTGCTCCGATCATCATTCAGCAGATCTTCGACATCATCGAGCAGCTGCGTCGCGACGGCGTAACCGTCTTCCTCGTTGAGCAGAACGCCAATCAGGCACTCAAGCTTGCCGATCGAGGCTATGTTCTGGAAAACGGTCGTATCGTGATGCAGGGCAGTGGGGAACAACTGCTGAACGACCCGAAGGTGAGGGACGCCTACCTCGGGGCGTAATCGCGGCCTGTCACGCCGCCTGATGGCGGCGTAGATGGGCTTCGTGCGGTACTTCGCTGCCGCAAGCAAATCGTTGCTGAAAACGTGCGTTGTCACTGCGGCATGCCGCGCGGTGACGGCATCAAGGGTGCTACTGCCCGATCAGGCTACAGGTGGGATAGAGGTAGGCTCGTAGGTGTCTGCGCAGCGCCTGTTTGGTCAGGCGCTGACAGAGACACGTACGTCACTCAGTGGTGCTCGCGGGTCGCGCGGAATTTCACGTCGGGCCAGCGTTCTTCCATGAGGCTGAGGTTGACGCGGGTCGGCGCCAGGTAGGTCAGGTGGCCACCGCCATCAATGGCGATGTTCTCGAATGCCTTGACCTTGAAGTCCTCGAGCTTCTTCTTGTCGTCGCACTCGATCCAGCGAGCGGACCAGACGTTGATCGCCTCGTAGGCGCACTCGACCTTGTATTCTTCCTTCAGGCGGCTTGCGACCACATCGAACTGCAGTACGCCCACTGCGCCCAGGATGATGTCGTTGCTGCGTTCGGGGAAGAACACCTGGGTGGCGCCTTCTTCGGCTAGCTCCTGCAGTCCCTGCCGCAACTGCTTCGATTTCAGCGGGTCCTTGAGGCGTACGCGACGGAACAACTCCGGTGCGAAGTGCGGAATGCCGGTGAAACCGAGCACCTCGCCTTCCGAGAAGGTGTCGCCAATCTGGATGGTGCCGTGGTTGTGCAGGCCAATGATGTCGCCAGCATAGGCCTCTTCCAGCTGCTCACGCTCGCTGGAGAAGAAGGTGAGAGCATCCGCGATCTTCAGATCCTTCTTTAGACGTACATGGCGCATCTTCATGCCTTTCTCGTACTTGCCCGAGCAGATGCGCATGAACGCAATGCGGTCCCGGTGCTTCGGATCCATGTTTGCCTGAATCTTGAATACGAAGCCGGTGAATTTTTCTTCCACCGGTTCCACGACCCGTTCATGAGCGGCGCGATTCAGGGGCCGCGGTGCCCAGTCCACAATGGCGTCCAGTACCTGGTCAACGCCGAAGTTGCCCAGCGCCGTACCGAAGAATACGGGTGTCATGCGGCCTTCGAGGAATTCCTGCTCATCGAATTCGTGGCAGGCGCCCTGGACCAGTTCCAGCTGCTCGACAAAATCATCGTAGAGATCGCCCAGGTGAGCGCGAGCTTCGTCCGAATCCAGCTTGTCGATGATCCTGGCTTCGATGCGCTCGTGCCCATGGCCGGGGATGTAACAGATGATCTTGTCTTCGCGCAGGTGATAGACACCTTTGAAGTCACGGTACGAGCCAATTGGCCAGGTGATCGGTGCAGCCTTGATCTTGAGAACAGCTTCGATTTCATCCAGGAGTTCAATGGGATCGCGGATGTCGCGGTCGAGCTTGTTGATGAAGCTGACGATGGGCGTGTCGCGTAGCCGGCATACGTCCATCAGGGCGATGGTGCGTGGCTCTACCCCTTTACCGCCGTCCAGGACCATGAGTGCCGAGTCGACAGCTGTCAGGGTGCGATAGGTATCTTCCGAGAAGTCTTCGTGCCCGGGAGTGTCCAGCAGGTTGACCATGTGCTCCCGGTAGGGGAACTGCATGACCGAGGTCGTAATGGAGATGCCGCGCTGCTTTTCCATCTCCATCCAGTCGGACGTCGCGTGACGGTCAGACTTCCGCGATTTCACCGTACCGGCCACGGCGATTGCCTTACCCATCAGCAGGAGCTTTTCGGTAATGGTGGTCTTACCGGCGTCGGGGTGGGAAATGATGGCGAACGTGCGGCGTTTGGCGACTTCAGCGGCCTGGGTGGTCATGCGACGAACCTGATAGGAAAAGCGAAAAATTGGGCGCGGATTATACAGGAATGGCGCCGGATCGGTGGGTATGGCCGTCGGGCTGGGGCTCATGGCGCAGCAAGGGCCTTTGGAATCCCCCATCGTGCACAAGACTCATTTGATAGGTTGTGGCGAACCCGAGGTTAAACCTAAGCCTCTGCAACAGCTTCACTAGCTTATGGTCGTTGTTATGATTTTCTGAAGTATTTAAGTCTACCCTGATGATTGTGATTCTTAAGTAGTAGCTTTGAAGGGATAAGACTTGATTGTAATTTCGCTCTAGAATCGCGGGATAAACAGCCAGTTCTCGAGTCGGGGAGCTGTTCATTCGGAGTCCTTTATAGGTTCAATGAAACGTTTTTCTCATTAGCATCAAGACTTCTCGGTTTTTTGTGAAATTCTTTACGTCCCCTATCGTTACTCTTCGATTGTCACTCGGCATGCTATGACATCTAAAGAATATGCGTTATAGATATTAATATATACAGCAGCATAATTACGCTGGATGTCCCACCGCTTAAGGCAGGGCGAGGTGAATCGGTATGGATAAAAGAGGTCGTCGTAAGATGATTCTAGGGTGATCTGCAACAGGGCTAAGCATTCTCTATCAAAAATCTTATTAGAGACCCTGCCGGACTAGAAAGGATCGCCGTTAGAGGTGTTTAGGCTGTAAGGCTGGTGCCTATCGGTCGGGAGGGGTTTGAACTAATCTTTCTTCGTTGTAGTGTTAGGGGGAGTAGGCGGTAATGGCCCTGCATTTCATGGTATGCAAATGGAATGGGAAGAGGGCAGGCCAGGCTGGGGTGGATGAAGAGGCACGACAGGTGTAGTGTGTGCGGTTGCCCGCCATTGCTAAAAGCAACGAGACCTAATCCTTCAGATGCGAGCACCCGATCTCATAAGTAGCCACCTTGCGGTGTAAAGCCTATCGTGCCTCTTCATCAGATATGCTAGCTAATTAGTAACCGCTTAGCAATTCCTTTTTCTCTAGGACTGTCAAAAGGTCGAAGCTTCGCCAGTTCACGAACCAAATATTTTCGTCGAAGAATGTCAGTAGGTTTTTTAGCTTTTCTTTTCCTGGCTTATTTTTATGCACCAGCTCATATAGTCGAGTAGCAGTCTCTTTACGAAGTTCTGTGTCTAGGTAAGGGCACGTTAATAAGTCCAGTACCAAGTGAACCTTGTGTGAGTTGACGCGTATGTCGTCTAAGTGAATTAAATGATGCTTTATGCTCTCTTGGATTTTGGTTTTGGCTTCGATATAGAATTTCTCTTCCCCTATATAGTAGAGCAAGCTGATTATTTCGAAATAATTCAGCTGTTCATCTGAAGAGAGTTTGGCAATTCCATATAATGCTTCTTTGGGTAGGAAGTATTGTGGTCCAAGCTCCTTGCATAAGGCTAGAATGTTCATCGCTTCTAACAGGCTAGCATTTCTGTCTGTAGATAAAATGCTTAAATGTCCACTTCCTGAGAAGAACTCTTTGCATAATTGGTAGATTAAAGTTTTGATGTTGTCAACTTCATGCGGCATGTGCTTTTCATAGAACATGCAAGCAAGCTTCACGGCTGTGCAAAGCTTGACAGATGATCGGTGGCTTGGGTTAATGCTGTAAAAGTGGAAAATTGCGCGAATGGTGAAGCTATAAAAGTTTGTAAATGCTTGAAGCTTTTGCTCCAAGTTTGTCCGATTGATGTTTTCGTCGGTTGCTGAGATAACTCGGTTGCTCAACCATCCAACTACATAACCACTAACGAGCTGATATGCGTCCGGGTCGGAGCTACAAGCTGCTTTGATATCATCAATGAAATGTAATGTAAGAGTTTTTTGGTTTGGCAGCTTTCGCGGCGAGCCATAATCTTCGCCTTCGAATAATGATTCTTTAAGAGAGAAAAGTCTGCGCTGTACCGATCTCAGGGATTTGGTTTTAGAGGTGATAAATGGTCTTTTTGCTTTTATGGTCTTAGACTCATTTATGTTAAGCTTGTATGCTTTGCACTCTGACTCGATGGTGTGGGCAATTTGATTTGAAACAATGTCTGAGTTTGAGAATATAAAAAAGTCGTCTACATATCTTCGGATGGTGTAATGAGTGTCTACTCTGTACCCTAAGGAGAATAGCTTCTTTTCTACTCGTTCATCTATCTCTTGGAATATGATTTCGGCAAAAATCCGACTAATCTCAGGTCCAATTGGAATGCCTGCCGTCTCATTGTAGTTTGAGCAGCGCATGGTTGTGTCGAAGATATCACCAAAAACCCCATCTATTCCTATGTGACGTTTGGTGTACTCCTTCGTCTTTATAGCCCACGCTATTGAGTGAGTATAAATGCTGTCAAAACACTTTGAAACATCCATAGTCCAGAATTGGGAATACTTCTTTTCTAAGCTTAAATAGTCAAAGGATTCAAAAAATTTATGAAGCCGAGTGTTTTCCCCGTACGCGAAGTAAGAGGTAAGATGGCGGTCGCTTAACTCGGATTCGGCCGAGGCTATTTTGTCGGACCTGTACTTCTTTATGTTTTCTTGTTGGTTTTTTACGAAATATTTGCTGGTTATTTTTAGAGGCGCTCTAAGGCTGAACTTACTTTTGGTGCAGCAAAGCAATATTTGGTTGTCGAACTTTTTGTACAGTTCGACAAAGTGTAGTTGCGAACGAGGATGGATTAAGGATAAAGTGCGTGGAGATTCAAAATCTTTTCTTATGTTGTAAACATAGGGAATTGAGAATTTCGGCTCTTTCGGGTCTGTGAGAAGATAAGTAATTATCTTTTTTATGTCGTCGGATCTTTCGTCTAGCCTCCGGATTTGTTTGTATAATCCAAAGTTGTCAAAGATGACGGGAGTTTCGTAGGGGCAAGTCTCAGTTAATAGTATGCGCCCAAAGTCCTGTTTGCGGACCCGTTGTGATGGCTTGCTTGTGTTCATAGCCAAACCTTCTTGATGACTTCGAAGCTTTTGTAAGAGAAAGAATGAAAGCGCTGATTTTCAAATCCGGTTTTGAAGCTATATCCGATTAGCATTTTCCGTCTTCGCATGGACAGCGCTTTCTGTATTCTTTTTGAAAGAGGAAAATCGTTTGAAAAAATCAATCCTCTGAAGAATCTGTCTAGCTTTAATAGTGCGCAGTCAATGCTTGTGTTTTTATGAATATAGTTGAAATAGATTCCGGTTTTTATTGTTATTTTTGTCGTAGGGTCGCGAACTTCATAGTTGCCGGTTATGGCGCGTATTCGATTTTTCAAAAGCTTAAAGTCGCTGGCTTTTCTTTTGCTTCCAAGATAGTTGGTGAACGATTTGATAAGCCTTATTTGGAGTTTAAGGATTTTATTCTCTGATATGTCAACTAATACTTCGCGGCGGGATGCGCCAAGCAGTATGTCGTTTGTGCTGTTGTTTGATATTCTTATTCGATAACCGAGATAGCTGAGTTCGTAGTATCTTTGTATGGCTTCGTTTTTCTTTTTGGCAGAGTGAATCGTAGGTATGGGATGAAATGAGCGCTTTTCCCCGTCATGCAGAGTTAGTTCAGAGGGTAAGCATTCGGTAACGAATTCATCGAATTTATCTTTGTTCTTTATGTCGGATGTGATGGCGATAACATCATCAACAAATCGTCCGTAAAAAAATACGTCATTATCATGCCGTATTGATTGGTCAAACTCCTGCATTCGTAACTCGGCTAAGGCGCCACTAATAGAAAGCCCCCTTGGCAAGCCGGGTATTTCGTATATGTCAAGTATTTTAAAAAACTTTTGGATTAATAGTATGGTTTGCCACGTGCAAATCCCATCGCTAGTAATTTTCTCTAATAGTAGCTTGCGGTCAATGCTTTCGTAAAAGCTTTTGATGTCGTAGCGATACACATTATATCCCAGGCACTCCTGCATGATTGAGATACTATTGCTCACTAGAAATTGTCTGTTTGTCTGCGAGGCGGGGTAAGCCGAACGGATGTTTTTAGCCAAAAGCCTTGCGATAAGAGTATCTGTGATATCGCCGAAACCGTAGCCAAACTTACTTCCAAGGCGGAAAGCTTTGATACCTGAACAAAATGCGGTTCCGCTTACTATGCGTTGCGATGACGCTATCGCGGCTTTTCGGCGAGTATCAGGATCGTTAAGGCTGTCATCCTTGAATTTATCAGCGAATGTTACACGTCGGCCCAAATTTGTGGGCGTATACGGATGTTCTCTCATCGCTGTCGCCGTCCCATTCACTGCTGCTATGTGATGCCAGAACGGTATCAAAGCCATTTGCTGAATGCCATTACGGCGGAGGATCAGGGCGGGTGATGTTTGGATGGCTGTGTTGTTGGCTAACATTTATCGAGGCGGCACACCGGGGATTTCGCCGTTCGAGTTAAACGGTGGAGGCCCGCGGGATTCGAACTACGGTCCTTTTTGCAGATCAGCAGCCTGCTTCGATAGTCGGCAAACGATGCGAGGTCCGGGAGCTGGCTGTGATGCGATGTCGCTGTACGAATGAACTGCGCAATAAATATTCAGAAAGAGATGCTTTGTAGGGCCTAGATTGCATTACTGGCCTCGTTCGAGCCTGTATAGGCAATCTTGGGTTAGGCCCCTTCCGGTACTATGTAACTAAATAAAACCGGATATTTCACATGTCGTACGTTGCTCCAATCACTGCTGACGGTTCGTCCGCGCCGCCTTTCGACGCGAGCCGAGCTGCCGAGATCTCTGCCCGCATTGATCGTCTTCCACCGTCCCGCAGCCTATGGGTGCTTGTCACATTGCTGGCGATCGGCGGCTTCTTCGAGCTCTACGATCTTTTCCAAACCGCCTATATCAGTCCCGGGCTTATCGCTGATGGGATATTCGCCAATGGTGCAGACGGCGTCTTCGGCATTTCGGATCAGGCCTCATTCGCGGCAGCAACGTTCCTGGGGCTGTTCATCGGCGCGAGCCTGCTGACGCCGTATGCGGATCGCTTTGGGCGTCGCAACGTGTTCGTGTTTGCCCTGATCGCCTACACCGTATGCACCGTATTGATGGGCCTGCAATCGACGGCCATTGGCGTTATCGCAATGCGCTTTCTGGTGGGAATCGGGTTAGGTGTGGAGCTGGTAACGATCGATACCTACCTGTCCGAGATTATTCCGAAGGACATGCGGAGCAAGGCGTTTGCGTTCGGCTTCTTCATCATGTTCTCGTCGGTCCCGACCGTTGCGCTGCTTTCCTGGTGGCTGGTTCCGCAAGCGCCTTTCGGCGTGTCAGGTTGGAGGTGGGTCGTGTTCTTCAGCGCGATCTTCGCGCTGTTCATCTGGTGGCTGCGTCGTCGCCTGCCCGAATCGCCTCGCTGGTTGGCTCAGCATGGCCGGTTCGATGAGGCGGACGCCGTACTGCGACCCATTGAAGCCCGGGTGGCTGCGGAAACGGGTAAAGCGCTGCCTCCACCAAAGGTAGAAGTATTCGAAGTAGCGACCAAAGGCCGTTTTGCCGACATCTGGACCCCTTTGTACCGAAAGCGCACGTTGATGCTGATCGTGTTCAATATCTTCCAGGCGATTGGCTTCTTCGGCTTTGGCAACTGGCTACCCAAGCTCATTTCGGGGCAGGGCGTCAGCGTTACCCATAGCCTGGGTTATGCCTTCGTGATCACCTTGGCCTACCCATTGGGGTCGCTGTTCTGCATGAAGGTGACCAGCCGCTTCGAGAACAAATGGCAGATCGTCTGCTCGGCGTTGTGCACCGTCATCTTCGGTACGTTGTTCGCGTTCCAGAGCCACCCGCTTTGGCTGACGCTCTGCGGTGTGATGATCACGTTCAGTAACGCCTGGCTGACGTACAGCTATCACGGTTATCAGACCGAGCTCTTCCCGACTCACATTCGGGCGCGAGCGGTCGGTTTCTGCTACTCGTTCAGTCGCTTGTCGACGGTGTTCAGCAGTGTGGTCATCGGCCTGTTCCTGGAGAGCTTCGGCACACCTGGTGTCGTTGTTTTCATTGTGGTCAGCATGCTGATTGTCATGTTCACGATCGGAGTATTCGGCCCTCGCACGCAGGGTCTGGCGCTGGAGCGGATCAATGGCTGACAGGCTGTCAGGGGAACATCAAAAGGTCATGCCGGTCGGTTAAAGGTATGGGTTGGCAATGCGGGGGTGACCGGGTCGAATTTTTCGTTGATCTCGCGCCCCTCACGCCCTAAAGTTCGCGCCCGAACGTCCATGCTGGCAACGATCCATCCGGCTCAAGTACTGACGACGAGAGATCGCTGGTTTCAACCGCGATCGGCGATGCTCGGCGACAAGCCTTGGGAAGTAGGCGAACCAAAATGGGGAAACTGATCGGGCGTTCGGAAGGGATGGAGCAGCCGAAGGACAGCATGTGATGCAGGCCTGTCCAGCAAGCGGGTGCCCTCTCTGCAGGCTTTTCCCATTGCCATCGGCCTCTTGGCCGACCCTTTTTCGTTCCGCCAACTGGAGCCCAGCATGTCGATCAAGATCGAAGACTATTACCCCCGCGAAACCTTCAACAAACTGAAGGCATTTGCCGATGAACAGGAAACCCCGTTCGTCGTCATCGACACGGCCACCATTGCGCAGGCCTACGACGACTTGGTCGGCAGCTTCCCATTTGCCAAGATCTATTACGCCGTGAAGGCCAACCCGGCAATCGAGATTACCGAGCTGCTGCGCGACAAGGGATCGAACTTCGATATCGCCTCGATCTATGAGTTGGACAAGGTCATGAGCGCGGGCGTCGGCCCTGAGCGCATCAGCTATGGCAATACCATCAAGAAAGCTCGGGACATCCGCTACTTCTACGAGAAGGGCGTGCGCATGTTCGCGACCGACTCCGAAGCCGACCTGCGCAACATTGCCAAGGCTGCACCGGGCTCCAAGGTCTATGTTCGTATCCTGACCGAGGGCTCCACTTCGGCTGACTGGCCGCTGTCACGCAAGTTCGGTTGCAACCCTGACATGGCGCTGGACCTGCTGATTCTGGCCAAGCAACTGGGCCTCGTACCGTATGGGCTGTCGTTCCACGTCGGGTCGCAACAGCGCGATATCGACGTTTGGGATGCGGCCATCGCCAAGGTCAAGGTGATTTTCGAGCGTCTCAAGCAGGAAGACGGCATCACGCTGCAGATGATCAACATGGGTGGCGGGTTCCCGGCCAACTACATCCAGCGCACCAATGACCTCAGGACCTATGCCGAGGAGATCACCCGTTTTCTGAAGGAAGACTTCGGCGATGATCTGCCGGAAATCATTCTTGAACCGGGCCGCTCCTTGATCGCCAACGCGGGCGTACTGGTCAGTGAAGTCGTTCTCGTGTCGCGTAAGTCGCGGACCGCGGTGGAGCGCTGGGTGTTCACCGACGTTGGCAAGTTCTCCGGCCTGATCGAAACGATGGATGAAGCCATCAAGTTCCCAATCTGGACCGAGAAGAAAGGTGAAATGGAGGAGGTCGTCATTGCCGGGCCGACCTGCGACAGTGCAGACATCATGTACGAGCACTACAAGTATGGGCTGCCCCTGAATCTTTCCAGCGGCGATCGTCTGTACTGGTTCTCTACCGGCGCCTACACGACAAGCTATAGCGCGGTCGAATTCAACGGCTTCCCGCCTTTGAAATCGTTCTATATCTAAGCCGTCCCTTGAAAAAAAACCTGCTTTGGCAGGGTTTTTTTGTGCCCGGACGACGATATGTAAATTTTGTGTAAAGCCATGTAATGAATATTTACTGATAATCGTTATCAATAAAGAATTCCGCGCCTTCCTAACTGAGACTCATTCGCATGGAAAGACGACGCGCTGGACTGCTTGCATCAAGAACCCGTTTATCGATCGCTATCGGCATCGCCCTTCTGTCATTTGGTTCGGCGGCTACGGCCCAGACTGGCCCAGACGCTTTGGAGCTCGGTGCTACCAAGGTGCAGGGTAAACAGGAGAAGGCGTACAAGATCGAGGAATCTGCATCGGCCAAATACGCGGTGCCACTCAAAGACGTTCCGCAGACGATCAACGTCGTACCCGCCGCAGTCATCCAGGACCAGAAAGCGCTCGGCTTGAGGGAGGTATTGGCGAACGTATCGGGCATTACCTTCAACGCGGGTGAGGGCGGCGGAGGCTCCGGCGACAGTATCAACGTCCGTGGTTTCAGCGCCAACGCGAACATTCAGGTGGACGGCCTGAGGGACAGTGCGCAAACGAGCCGGACGGATACGTTCAACCTCGAGCAGGTCGAGGTCATCAAAGGGCCCAACTCGGTCTTCGGAGGCGCGGGTACCACCGGCGGCTCTATCAACCTTGTCAGTAAGCAGCCCAATGAGCGCGAGTTCACGGAGCTGACCGGTAGCCTTGGGACCGACAACTATCACCGCGTAACGCTCGACAGCAATCAACCGCTCACGGACGTGGGCGTCGGAAGCGCGTTCAGAATAAATCTGATGGGGCACGAAAACGATGTTGCCGGGCGCGACCATATCGACCGGGAGCGCTGGGGCGTCGCACCATCGCTCGCGCTCGGGCTGAGTGAAGATACGCGGCTGACGCTCAGCTATTTTCATCAGACCGACGATAATCTGCCTGACTATGGAGTCCCTGCCTTTGGTGGGAAGCGTGCTGCGGGGGTTGATCGGGATGCCTACTTCGGCTTCCACAATGTGGACAAAGAGCACATCCAGACGGATGCGTTCACCGTCCGCCTGGACCATGACTTCAATGAAAACCTGACGCTGCAAAACCTCACGCGCTATAGCCGCGTGGATCGCGACACGGTTATCTCTGCCGCCCATATCAACGTGGCTGGCGTGCCAGCGGGGACCTATCGGCCCGCCGGTCCGCAGGGTTATGGCCGTGACACGCAGACCGAGATGGTGATCAACCAGACCAACCTGACCAGCCGATTCGATACGTTGGGGATGGGTCATACCCTGGTTACGGGTATGGAGATCGCGCGCGAGGATTATGACCGCACCACCTACAACTACGGACTGGCCTTTCCTACCCCATTGCCACTGAACGATCCCCCCGGTTATTACACCGGGTTGAAAGCGAAAGCCGATACGGCAAAGACGTCGACTCGCCTCGATACCCAGGCCATCTATGCGATGGACACCCTTGCGCTGAGCGATCAGTGGGACCTGACCCTTGGGCTGCGGCACGACTGGATCGACGGCGACTATGACAACGTCACGCTTGCCACGGGCGCACGCGACCGTTTGGGTACCTACGACAAGAAGCTTAGCGGGCGCGCGGGTCTTGTTTTCAAACCGGCTGAGAATGGCCGCATCTACGTGGCATACGGAACGTCTTTCAACCCCTCAGCCGAATATCTGGCGTCGACGGGGGGTGGGGTATCGGCAGCGACCGAAAACCTGGACCCGGAGAAGAACAAGACGTATGAACTCGGCACCAAGTGGGAACTGCTGGGCGGTCGTCTTGCGCTGGACGGCGCGATCTTCCGAGTCGAGAAGACCAACGCGCGCGAGCAGGTCATTGGCCCGAACGGCGCCGAGACGGCCCTCGCTGGCGAGCAGCGTGTTCAGGGTGTGGAGCTTGGAGCCACGGGCCATATCACCGATGCATGGACGGTCTACAGCAACTTCACCTTCCTTGACAGCGAGACCCTCAAGGCCGGAAATACGGTTGCCGGGCTCGTACGCGAAGGGCAGGCGCTGGCCAACACGCCCCCGCGTTCGCTGAACGTATGGACGACGTATGAGCTGCCTGCGGGCTGGCGGATTGGCTACGGCGCGCGCTATGTCAGCGAACGCAACGTGTCGTCCTCAGGCACCGAAAAGCTGGATGCCTACTGGCTGAGCAATGCCATGATCGGCTATCGGGTCAACCGCGAGCTGGATCTTCAGCTGAACGTCGACAACGTGTTCGACAAAGACTACGTCGAGCGCGTCCGTACTCAAATTGGCGCGCAGACTCGCTCTTCTGCACTTGAATACGGTGACGGCCGGACGGCAATCCTGACGGCAAGCTACACGTTCTGATCGTGTGCAGGCGGCGGTGCTGCAGCCCGCTGCCTGGCCACTTGAGGTAATGACCCATGATGATTCACGTAGCGAATGTCCTGACTGCCCAGGAGCTCGGCGAATGCCGGCGGCTTGTCCAGGAGGCCCAGTGGGTGGACGGGAAGGTAACGGCCGGCTTCCAATCGGCTTTGACGAAGAACAATCTTCAGCTTCCGGAGGAAAGCCCTCATGCTCAGCGGATGGGGCGCATCGTGCTCGATGCAATTGCCCGTCATCCGGTGTTCATGTCCGCCGCCTTGCCCGCTCAGGTGTTTCCGCCGCTCTTCAACTGTTATCAAGGCGGTCAATCCTTCGGGATGCATGTGGATAACGCGTTGAGAAGGCCGCGCGGGTCCACGGATTACGTACGTACCGACCTGTCTGCAACCCTCTTTTTCTGTAGCCCTGATGAATACGAGGGTGGCGAGTTGATCGTCGAAGATACCTACGGGGCGCACAGCGTGAAGCTGCCTGCCGGGGATCTCATCCTTTATCCCTCTACCAGCTTGCATCGTGTCGAACCGGTTACTCGCGGAGCTCGCGTGTGCTCGTTCTTCTGGGTTCAAAGCCTGGTTCGAGACGACGGTGAACGCAGCCTGCTGTTCGAACTGGATACCAGCATCCAGCAACTCAATGCCGAGCTCGGGCCGGCAAACTCCCAGAGTGTCCGCCTGACAGGCGTGTACCACAATCTGCTGCGGCGCTGGGCAACGCCTTAGCGTCCTGGGCGGCGAATCTGCCATAAGACGATAGACATGGCCGCCCTGCGCACAGGTGCGGCGAGGATGCGTGAGTGTTCAAAAGGATCACGTTTCAACTGCACTGGTTTTTCGGGATCACGGCAGGTTTCGTCCTTGCGCTGATGGGTGTGACTGGCGCGCTCTATAGCTTCGAAGATGAGTTACTCGGCCTGTTCAATCCGGGCACGCGTATCGAGCTTGGCAAGACGGGGGTCGTGCCTCTGCCGGAGTTGGTGAAACGCTTGGAAGCGGCGGGCAATGATCGGGTTAGCGCCGTGTTCGTGATGGCCGACGGTGCGCCGTCACGCGTGTTTTTCCAGCCACCACCCGGAGAACGACGTGGGGCCAGTCGCTACTTCAATGCATTTACCGGTGAGTTGTTACCCGGTCCCGCGGGTGAGGCCTTTTTCGATGTCGTACTGCAGCTGCATCGATTTCTGGCGCTGGGACCGGTAGGCCGCCAGATAACGGGCGCTTGTACGCTGATACTGATCTTCTTCTGTGTCTCGGGCCTTTACCTGCGGTGGCCCCGCCAAGCGCTCAATTGGCGCGCCTGGCTGACGCTGGACCGTGCAAAGAAGGGCCGAGCATTCAATTGGGACCTGCACGCGACTGCCGGGACGTGGTGCCTTGCACTGTATCTCCTGGCCGGACTGACCGGTTTGTTCTGGTCCTATGAATGGTACAGACAGGGTGCTACTGCACTTTTGAGCAGCGCGCCATCCGAGCAACGTCGCCAGGCGGGAGGGCCGGTCGAGGCACCTGACTACGCCATGCTGTGGAGGCGACTGAATGAAGTGGCTGGGCCCGGATTGACGCGGTGGACGGTCCGGGCGTCTGCCAAGGGCCAGCCATTGAGCGTGTCCTATCTCACAGTTGACGCCGCACATCCGCGTGCATTCGATCTGGTCGAGTTCGAGCCTGTGACAGGCCGAATCGTTCGTGAGCAGCGGTACGCGTCGAAGCCCTTCGGCGAGCGGATCCTGGCCAGCGTTTATGCATTGCATACCGGTGAGTACTTCGGGCTGGTGGGCCGCCTGCTCATGATGCTCGCCAGTGTGTCGATGCCGGTCTTTCTGGTGACCGGATGGTTGCTATACCTGGATCGTCGCCGTAAGCAGCGCGAGATGCGTCGCGAGCGTGGAGTCGTGTCCGAAAAAACCGGAGGGTGGCTGGTTGGCTTTGCCAGCCAGAGTGGACAGGCCGAGCGGTTGGCGTGGATGACTGCCGGCCAGCTTCAGGCGGCCGGGCATCCCGTTCAGGTCCGTCCGCTCGGCCGGATCGACGCGAATGTTCTCCGGGAGGCGAATCGGGCACTGTTCGTCATCAGCACATTCGGTGACGGTGAACCGCCCGATGGTGCCCGCCTGTTCGAGCGACGTGTGCTGGGTCAGTCCCTGGCACTGGGTAATCTGCAATATGCATTGCTTGCGCTTGGTGATCGTCGCTATACCCAATTCTGTGGATTTGCCCGCCGCGTCGAGGGCTGGCTACGAGAGACGGGGGCTCGTCCGTTTTTTCCACTCATCGAGGTCGACGACGGCGATGCATCCGCTGTCGGGGGCTGGCAACGCCAGCTTGTGTCGCTGACCGGCTCGACGTCGTTGCCGGCCACTGAGCCGGGTTTCTCACCATGGACTCTTCTAGGCCGGGAGCATCTGAACCCGGGCAGCCAGGGCGGGCCCACTTATCTGCTTCGCTTGCAGGGCAACGAGGCCTGGAGCGCCGGCGACATTCTTGAAGTTCAGCCGCGGCATGCTGATGGATACGTTCAGGATTGGCTCATGCGACATGGGCTCGACCCGGAGACGCCGGTGGCTGCTGGCGGATCGAATCAGCCCTTGTACCGCGCACTGGCAGATCGTGCGCTGCCTGACACATTCGATCATTTGGTGGGTTTGCAGCCGCAAGCACTGGTGGGCTCGCTGGTACCGCTCGGTACGCGGGAATATTCGATTGCCTCCATCATGGCGGACGGAGCGGTTGAGTTGATCGTTCGTCAGGCCCGACGGGCCGATGGCAGATTGGGTGTCGCTTCTGGCTGGCTGACGGAAACATCACGGGTGGGCGGCACGTTGATCGCACGGGTTCGTCGCAACAGCGCCTTTCACGTACCCGAATACGATTGCCCCTTGATTCTGATCGGAAACGGTACAGGGCTTTCCGGTTTGAGGGCACTGCTCAAGGCGAGGCGGGCTGCGGGCCTATATGACAACTGGCTGTTATTCGGCGAGCGTAACCGCCAAACCGATTTTTATTGCAGGCAGGAACTGGAGGGCGCGTTGCAGGCAGGTGATCTTGCCTACCTGGATCTTGCATTCTCGCGTGACGGCGCACGTGCCCACTATGTCCAGCATTGCCTTGCGGAGCAGGCCGAACGGGTAAGCGATTGGGTCGAACGCGGCGCCCATCTCTACGTCTGCGGCAGCCAGCTAGGCATGGCCGAAGACGTGGACCGCACGCTACGTACGATCCTCGGTAATCTTGTGGTGGATGAGATGCGAGACGAAGGACGTTACCGCAGGGACGTATATTGAGGGCAACGGTAAAGACGTCAGCCCAGCCAATGCCGGGCTGAGCACGTCAGGACGCGACCGCGATTCTCTGCGGCTCGATGAATGTCTCGGCGTAGTGGCAAGCGACCTTGCGGCCATCGACTTCCCGGAAGGCAGGTTCCTCGGTCCGGCAACGCTCGGTCGCATGAGGGCAACGGGTATTGAACACGCAGCCGGAGGGTGGCGACAGCGGGTTGGGCAACTCGCCCTGGATCTTGATGCGAGGCTTGTTCGGGTCCGGCTTGATCGACGGTGTGGCTGACAGCAGGGCTTGTGTGTAGGGGTGCAGTGGGCGGTCATAGAGACGGTCCCGAGGTCCCATCTCAGCCGGTTTGCCGAGGTACATCACCAGTACTTGATCGGCTACATGACGCACTACGGCAAGGTTGTGCGAAATGAACACGTAAGCTGTGCCCAGTTCCTCCTGCAGGTCCTTGAACAGGTTCAGCACCTGCGCCTGGATGGAAACGTCCAGTGCGGAGGTGGGTTCGTCCGCGACGAGGACCTTGGGTGTGAGCATCATCGCGCGGGCGAGGGCGATCCGCTGCCGTTGGCCACCCGAGAACATATGGGGATAGCGCTGGTAGTGCTCGGGTCGCAAACCTACCTGGCGCATCATGGCCTGCACGCGCTCGCGGCGCTCATCACGGCTGAGGTCGGTGTTGATCAGAAGAGGTTCGGCAAGCTGGTCGCCGATCTTCTGCCGTGGGTTAAGCGATGCATAGGGGTTCTGGAAGACCATTTGCACATCACGCCGCAGGTGCTGGCGATCTTCCCGGCTGGCGCCCGTGACCTCGCGGCCACCGATCTGAAGGGATCCCGAGGTTGGCTCCTCGATTAGCGTCAGGGCACGGGCCAGTGTGGACTTCCCGCAGCCGGACTCACCCACGACAGCCAGCGTTTCGCCCGCTGCCAGCTCGAAGGAGACCCCATTCAGCGCGCGTACTGTGGCGTCCTCCTTGAACAGCCCACGTGATACGCGGTAATGGCGCGTCAGATCGCGTGCCAGAAGAACAGGGGCTTTGGTTGGCTGCTCAGCGGACATGGCGTTCTCCTCTCGACGCGTAGTGCGATTCCGGATGGACCTCGGGCGCTTCACCGGGCGCCATGTTGCGGGGGAAGAAACAGCGCACCGCGCCTCGGTCATAGGGTTCGAGCGCCGGACGTTTTTCACACTGGCTTTGCACGTAGGGGCAACGCGGCGCCAGCAGGCACCCGCTCGGTCGGTCATAACGTCCTGGAACGATGCCAGGAAGGGTGGCGAGGCGTGTGCGGTCGCCGTGCTCGGGGATCGCCGCCAACAATGCTTCGGTATAGGGGTGGGCCGGGGCGTCGAACAACTTCGGAATGTGACCTTTCTCGACCGCCTGGCCGGCATACATCACACAGACATCGCGCGCCGTTTCCGCCACGACTGCAAGGTCGTGCGTGATGAGAATCAGGGCCATGTTCTGGTCGCGTTGCAGTGCAAGCAGCAGGTCCATGATCTGCGCCTGGATGGTAACGTCCAGTGCCGTAGTGGGCTCGTCGGCGATGAGCAATTGCGGCTCGCCGGCGATGGCCATGGCAATCGCGACGCGTTGGCTCATGCCGCCAGACAGCTGATGCGGATAGGCATCGAGCCGGCTTTCAGCGGCCGGGATTTCGACGCGCTGCAGCAGCTCGAGTGCACGCTGGCGAGCAGCACGGCCCTTGAGTCCGAGGTGCTGGCGGATGACCTCCTCGATCTGATAGCCGACGGTATAGGCTGGATTGAGCGCGGTCATGGGGTCCTGGAAAACCATGGCCATGTCCTTACCGATAAGGCGACGACGCTGGCGCCCCTTGATGGTCAGCAGGTCATGTCCGAGGAACTGCATCTGGTCTGCCGTGACGACACCCGGCGGATCGATCAGGCCCATCAATGCCATCATGGTCACAGACTTGCCGGAGCCAGACTCCCCCACGATAGCAAGCACTTCACCGGCATTGACCGACAGATCCAGTCCCTCCACTACCGGAGGGGCATCGTGCCCGCCGAAGCGAACGTTCAGGTTGTGGATATCGAGCAGGCTCATCGTATTGGCGCCTCCGAAACGGCTGGACTGCGCAGCATGGAATCCGGGAACAGGGTGAGCAGGGAGGTAGGGGTCATCGATTCGTACCTCAGGCTGCATTCTTCAGGCGGGGGTCCAGCGCATCGCGTAGCCCGTCACCCATCAGGTTGATCGCCAGCACGCTGAGCAGAATGGCAAGGCCTGGCAGCGAGACAACCCACCAGGCACGCTGCATGTTGTCCCGAGCGGAGGCGAGCATGGTGCCCCATTCCGGCGTCGGTGGCTGGACGCCAAGCCCAAGGAAGCCCAGTGCAGCGGCGTCCAGGATCGCTGTGGAGAAACTCAGCGTCGCCTGGACGATCAGCGGTGCCATGCAGTTCGGCAGGACGGTCACGAACATCAGGCGAAGCGTCCCAGCGCCCGCGATGCGCGAGGCAGTTACGTAATCCCGATTGAGCTCCGTCATGACCGCGGCACGGGTGAGTCGGACGTACGCAGGCAGGGAAACGATGGCGATGGCGAAGATCGTGTTCATTAGCCCCGGGCCGAGGATGGCGACAATCGCAACCGCCAGCAGCAACGAGGGCAGGGCCAGCATCACGTCCATCAGACGCATGATGGGCGGTGCCAGTCGGGTCGGTGAAAAGCCGGCGACCAGGCCCAGCAGAATGCCGGGTATCAGGGATACCACGACAGACGCCAGGCCGATGAGCATCGACAGGCGGGCACCGTGGATCAACCGCGACAGCATGTCTCGCGCCGCTTCGTCCGTGCCCAGCAGGAAGCGGCTGTCACCGCCCTCCATCCAGACGGGTGGCAACAGCGTGAAGTCGCGGAACTGATCCGTGGGGTCATAGGGTGAAATCCAGGGCGCGAACAGGGCGCAGAACACCATCAGCGACATGTAGATCAGGCCGGCCAGTGCGCCTTTGTTGCGGCTGAAGGCGGTCCAGAACTCGTGAAACGGAGATGGGTAGTGAAGTGCCGCATCGTTCGGCGGCGTCATGGGTAGAGGCGCTTTCGAGGTCATGAGATCACCGTTGATGCCGGATGCGTGGGTTGATCAGTCCGTAGAGGATGTCCACGGTGAAATTCACGAGGATCACCAGGCACGCCACCAACAGGATGCCGTTCTGCACAACCGGGTAATCACGGGCACCGATGGATTCGATCAGCCAGTGCCCGATGCCGGGCCAGGAAAAGATCGTTTCCGTCAGCACGGCACCGCCCAGCAGCGTGCCGACCTGCAGACCGAACACGGTGATCACGGGCACGAGGGCATTGCGCAGTGCGTGTACGAACACGACCCGTCGCGGCGACAGTCCCTTGGCTCGGGCAGTGCGGACGTAGTCTTCACGCAGGACCTCGAGCATGGCCGAGCGGGTCATGCGGGCGATGACGGCGAGCGGGATGGTGCCGAGCACGATCGCTGGCAGAATCAGGTGGCGGACGGCATCCATGAACGCCCCTTCCTCATCGGAGAGCAGGGTGTCGATGAGCATGAAACCGGTCACCGGCGGGATGTCGTAGAGGAGACTCAGGCGGCCGGACACAGGCGTCCAGCCGAGGTCGACCGAGAACACCATGATGAGGATCAGACCCCACCAGAAGATCGGCATCGAGTAACCCGTGAGGGACAGGCCCATCACGCCATGGTCAAAAATGGAGCCTCGCTTCAGTGCGGCAATCATGCCTGCCAGCAGTCCGAAGACGCCGGCAAAGATCAACGCGGCGATGGCCAGCTCGAGCGTGGCCGGGAACAGCGTGGTGAATTCATGCCAGACGCTGGTGCGTGTGCGCAGCGATTCGCCCAGGTCCCCCGAGGCGAGCTGGCCAATGTAGTCAAAGTACTGCTGGTAGAGCGGCTTGTTGAGTCCGAGGCGCTCCATGGCCTGGGCGTGCAGCTCGGGATCCACGCGGCGTTCACCCATCATGACTTCAACTGGGTCGCCTGGAATCAGGCGGATCAGTGCAAATGTCAGAAGCGTGATGCCGAAGAACGTCGGGATCAGCAGCGCCAGGCGGCGTGCGATGAAGCTAAGCATCGTGTTCGTCAACTCCTGAGTGCCCTGGACGGGCAAGGCGGTGATATCCGTTTCGACGGCGCAGCATGCGCGATGGTCCACGGTTCACGGCTCGCACATGCTGCGCTTGGCCGTTCTGGTTCGGACCATGACGTCGTTCAGACATTCCTCGAGCAGCATGCATGCCGCGGATGTAGGACGTGCGCATCAGGTAGCCCGAAGGCGGGCTACCCAACGCTGCGGTCAGTCCTTGCTGACGCCGCTGAAGCTGTTGCGACCGAACGGGCTGATCACGAAGCCTTTGACGTCCTTGCGCATGGGCTGATAGACCGTGGAGTGCGCGATGGGCGTAATCGGAACCTCACGCTTCAGAACGGCCTGCGCTTTTTCATACAACGCGGTGCGTTCGGCCTGATCCGTGATGCGTTTCGCGGCGACCACCAAGTCGTCGTACTCCTTGTTGCACCACTTCGAGAAGTTGTTGCCGTCCACCGACGCGCAGCCGTACAGCGTACCGAGCCAGTTGTCAGGGTCACCGTTGTCACCGGTCCAGCCGATGAGCATGGCGTCGTGCTCGCCCGCATGAGCACGCTTGATGTACTCGCCCCACTCGTAGCTAACGATGCGTGCCTTGATGCCAACCTTTGACCAGTCGTTCTGCAGCATCTCGGCCATCAGGCGCGCGTTGGGGTTGTAGGGACGCTGGACCGGCATTGCCCATAGGGTGATCTCCGTGCCTTCCTTCACGCCCGCAGCCTTGAGCAACTCCTTGGCTTTATCTGGATCGTAGGGGGCATCCTTGATGGACTCATCATAGGACCACTGGGTCGGCGGCATACCGTTCACAGCCAACTGGCCCGCACCCTGGTAGACAGCGTCGATGATGGCCTTCTTGTTGACCGCCATGTCCAACGCTTCCCGGACTTCGCGCTTGTCGAACGGCGCGCGGGTCACGTTGTAGGCGATGTAGCCCAGGTTGTAACCCGGCTCGGTCGGCACGTTCAGGTTCTTGTCTGCTTTCAGGCTTTCGATATCGGCCGGGCGCGGGTTCAATGTGATGTCACATTCACCTACACGGATCTTCTGCATCCGAACCGGCGCGTCGGTATTGATCGAGAACAGAAGGTTGTCGACTTTCACCTTGTCCGGGTCCCAGTAATCCGGGTTGCCCTTGAAGCGGATGACCGCGTCCTTCTGATAGCGATTGAACACGAATGGACCGGTGCCGACGGGTTTCTGGTTGATGTCGGCGGCCTTGCCGGCCTTCAGCAGTTGATCGGCATACTCCGCGGAGTGGATGGCTGCGAAGTTCATTGCCAGGTTCTGAATGAAGGCCGCATCAACCTCATTGAGGACGAAGCGGACGGTCATGTCGTCGACCTTCTCCACCTTGGCGATGTTGGCGTCCAGGCCCATATCGGTGAAGTAGGGGAACTCGGTCGCGTAGGCCTTCCGGAACGGATGGTTCTTGTCCAGCATGCGCTGGAACGTAAATACCACGTCGTCGGCATTGAATTCACGGGACGGCTTGAAATAGTCCGTCGTGTGGAACTTCACGCCCTCACGCAGGTGAAAGGTATACGTCTTGCCATCCTCGCTGATGTCCCATGAGGTCGCCAATGAGGGTTGCGCCTTCGTGCCGCCGCGCTCGAATTCAGCCAAACGGTTGAACATGGTTTCCGAGTTCGCATCAAAATCGGTCCCGGTCGTGTACTGGCCCGGGTCGAAGCCGGCCGGACTACCTTCGGAACAGTAAACCAGCGTGCCCTTGGCAGCGGATGCCATTGGGCTGGCGGCCAACAGGCCGGTTGCCAGCAACGCGGAAAAGAGAGCGGTCTTGCGCATGCGGAGCCTCGTCGAGTTGTTATATGGCCACGCCTTTTGGGCGAGGACGCGGGCGGTCTCGGATGATTCCGAGCCAGCGTGCATCCCGAAATTAAGTGAAGCTGAAATCCCCGTCAATTCAAAATTTAAGCGGCACTAATATTGGGCGATGTGCCCAAAAACAGGGCGATCGTGACGCGTACGCGTCAATACGCCCGGCGATCGTCGAAAAGCGGCATGGTCGTGACATTGATCAGTTCAGCGGCTGACGTTCCCGAATTGACCAGCCTGTGAACTCTGGATGCATCGAAATGAACCGAGTCGCCGATCCCGAGGGGGTAGGCGCGGCCCTCGATGAAGTACGTCACGTGGCCCGTCAGAACATAGGCCAGCTCCACACCTTCATGTGCGATGAGCTCGGACTCATAGCCGACCGGGATGTTCATCTTGACGGCGTTGAGCGGATTGCCGGGGAAGGAGCTCGAGAGCCGCTCGTATACAAGTGGCTGGCTGCCGACCGTGTAGCGGACCCGCTCGCTCGTATGCGAGTCCGGGCTTTGCTGCTCCGGCTGTTCCAGAAGCGTGTTCAGTGGAACCTGAATGGCACGAGCGATATTGGCCAGCGAGGAAATCGAGACGCCGCAGAGATTGCGTTCAGCCTGGGAAAGGAAGCTGGCTGTCAGCCCGGCCTCGGCGGCGACTTGATTGAGAGTCTTGCCTGCGGCGCGCCTGTAGCGCCGTAGCCGTTCGCCGATGTGCTCTACGGTCATGGGGTTTCGCCTTGCTGGTTTGACGTCGAAGTATACCGGTGCGCTTCGCGTATTTCGTTCCGAAGATTAACGCTTCACGGCGGGTGATTTTCGTTTTAATTTAAGTGAAGCTTAATTAATTGGAGTGTGCCATGACGCTTGGTGTGGGTGGTGTGTCGGCTGCGGCGGCGCTGGAACGGCTGCAGGACATGACGGCAGGAGCGCAGGCCATTGCGCCTGCCGAGTACCAGCAGCGCCTGGCCCGGGCACAGGTTGCGATGCAAGAGGCCGGTATTGATGCATTGGTAATCAACGCCGGGAGCAACCTGCGCTATTTCAGTGGCATCGTCTGGAAAGCCAGTGAGCGTTTGGTCGCTGCGGTGCTACCTGCCAAAGGGCCACTCCATTACATCGCACCCGCGTTCGAGCGCGGCACCGTGCAAAGCTTCATGGTGGTCGACGGCCCCATCAGTACCTGGCAGGAACACGAGAACCCGTACGCGCTGCTGGGTGACGTCCTGCACGGCCTCGGGGTACTGCCAGGCGACGGTGCTGTTATCGCGCTGTGCCCCAGCCTACCATTCTTCATGTTCGACGGTATTCGCGAATGCCATTCAGGCTATCGATTCATCAATGCGGGCCCGCTCATTGATGATCTGCGCATGTACAAGTCCTCGGCAGAGATTGCGCTGCTGCGCCAGGCCAAGGCGATGACCATGGCGGTACATCAGGCCACGGCCAGCATGCTCGAGGACGGCATATCAGCCGCCGACGTTACCGAGTTCATTCGTCAGGCCCATCGCCGGGTGGGCGCGCCAGGTTCCACGTTCTGCATCGTGCTGTTCGGGCCCGATACCGCCTTCCCGCATGGCGTACTGGCGCCCAAGCGGCTGGAGAAGGGCGACATGGTACTGATCGACACGGGTTGCCAGTTGCACGGCTATCAATCGGATATTACGCGTAGCTACGTGTTTGGCGAGCCGACACCAGAGCAGCGGCGTGTCTGGAATGTAGAGAAGGCCGCGCAGCAGGCGGCGTTTGACGCTGCGGTGCTTGGCGCAACGTGCGAATCCCTGGACCTGGCGGCGCGCCGCGTTATCGAATCCAATGGGTTCGGGCCGGGCTATGCGCTACCTGGGCTGCCTCACCGTACGGGGCACGGCGTTGGGCTGGAGCTGCACGAGGCGCCGTACATCGTCAAAGGCAATACATTGCCCCTGGACGCCGGCATGTGCGCCAGCAATGAGCCGATGATCTGCGTGCCGGGTGCCTTCGGCGTTCGCCTCGAAGATCATTTCTATATGGCTGACGATGGCGCGCACTGGTTCACCGAGCCGAGCTTTTCGGTCGACGATCCATTCGGTTTGGGAAAGGCGTGACCTGACCGGCTTTCAGCGCGCGTTGCAGCGCTTATTTGTCCGTCCGCGAGAGCCGATCAGCATCGTACCGGCCGGCACCTGTTCGCTGTAGGGTTGGCCGTGCTGATGATCCGGACGTGAGGCATGAGCGCGCGCATGTTCTGTACGCAAACCCTACCGTCCCCCCAGCTGGTGTAAGCGATAGCCAGATGTGCCCCGAAGGCAGGCCCCGCGTTCGCAGGGCCGCCAGTCCGTCACTCCATGCTGACGCCGTAGAACGAGTTGATACCGAAGGGGCTGATCTTGAAGTCTTTCACGCGATTGCTCATCGGTTGGTACACGGTCGAGTGCGCAACGGGCGTGATGGCCGCTTCTTCCTTGAGGATGCCCTGGGCTTGCTTGTACAGGGCCGTACGCTTCTCTTGATCGGTAAGCGTCCGCGCCTCCTTGATAAGGCGGTCGTAGCGCTGGTCGCACCAGCGGCTGTAGTTGTTGCCGTTGATAGCGTCACATCCGTACAGCGTCCCGAGCCAGTTGTCCGGGTCCCCATTGTCACCGGTCCAGCCGATCAACATGATGTCGTGCTCGCCGGCCTTGGCACGCTTGAGGTATTCGCCCCATTCATAGCTGACGATACGGACCTTCAGGCCGATTTTCGCCCAATCCGACTGAAGCATTTCGGCCATGAGTCGGGCATTCGGGTTGTACGGTCGCTGCACGGGCATCGCCCAGAGCGTGACTTCGGTACCTTCCGCTATACCGTTGTCACTGAGTAGCTGCCTGGCTTCCTCAGGGTCGAAACTCGCGTCCTTGATACTGTCGTCGTACGACCACTGTGTAGGAGGCATCGCGTTGACCGCAGCCTGCCCGGCGCCCTGGTACACCGCGTCGATGATGGCTTTCTTGTTGACCGCCATATCGAGTGCCTTACGTACTTCCGGCTTGTCGAACGGCTCATGCTCGACGTTATAGGCGATGTAACCCAGGTTGAAGCCCGGCTGTTCGGGCATCTGGAGATTCTTGTCCGCCTTGAGGCCTTCGAGTTCGGCAGGGCGAGGGTTGAGGGTGACCTGGCATTCACCGGCCCGCAGCTTTTGCATCCGCACGGATGGATCCGTAGTGATAGCGAAGATGAGGTTATCCAGCTTCACATCGTCGGGATTCCAGTATTCCTTGTTACCGCGGTAACGGATCACCGCATCCTTTTGGTAACGGCTGAACACGAACGGGCCGGTTCCGATCGGTTTCTGGTTGATCTCCTGGGCCTTGCCCTCTGTCAGCAGCTTGTTGGCGTACTCCGCCGACTGGATAGAGGCAAAACTCATGGCGAGGTTCTGGATGAATGCAGCATCCACGGCCTTGAGCGTGAACTTCACTGTCCGATCATCGACCTTTTCCACCTTGGCGATGTTCTTGTCCATGCTCATGCCGGAGAAATACGGAAACTCGGTGGGGTACGCCTTACGGAACGGATGGTCCCGATCCAGCATGCGCTGATACGTGAACAGGACATCGTCCGCGTTGAACTCGCGGGTCGGTGTGAAATAGTCCGTGGTGTGAAATTTGACCCCGCCGCGCAAGTGGAAGGTGTATGTAAGGCCGTCTTCGCTGGTTTCCCAACGATCCGCAAGGCCGGGCACGATTTCGGTGCTGCCGCGCTTGAACTGTGTAAGCCGGTTGAAGACCGTTTCAGCTGCCGCATCGAATTCGGTGCCGGACGTATAGAGTGCGGGGTCGAAGCCGGCTGGGCTCGCCTCTGAGCAGAAGACCAGTGTGTCAGCGGCATGTGCGGCCGGTATGCCGAAGGCAAACCCGGCAGCGAACACGGCATGTACCAGGGCGGTTTTGCGCATTTTCACCTCTTGTCATTGGTCGTGGTGTGGAAAGGCCGCAGTCCGCGGCTGGTTTGTATATGCACGCGATATGCCCGCGCGAGGAGAGAGAGGCGACATCGACACTGGATGTCGCATCCTTACAACTTCGTACGATGTACTGCTAAGCGGCGAGGCCCGGGTCAGGGCATTTGCACTTCGATAACGCCGTCGGCATTGGCGCCTATATCGCTGTTGCCGGCTTCAATATCAGGTGTCGCATCTTCCATTCGGGCGGACTTGGCCATTGCCTGCATGCGAAGCGGCGGCTGAAAGCCGGACGTATTCAGGTTCAGGCTGACAATCTTGTAGGACGCGCCACCCAGTGCATCGGTCGCCAGTTGTGCGCGTGCCTTGAAGGCACCCACGGCTTCGCGGATGAGGGCGTCTTCGGTGCGCTTACGCGCCTCGTCCGAAACGCTGAAGCTCATGCTGCCCATGCTGAGCTGCCCCAGCAGCTTGCCGGTCAGGTCGGACAGTGCGGCGAAGTCGCCGCTTTCGAGCTGGATGCTGGCCCGCTCGCGCCAGCCAGTGATCTTCTGGCCCTTGTCATCGTAGATCGGATAACTGCTGCGGCTCCCCTGGCTGACGTCAACGCCTTTTGCCTGACGTGCGTCAGCCAGCGCGGCGTTCAGGGTCTTGGTGATCTGTGCGGCGAGCTTGGCAGGGTCGGCATCCTGCGCCTCGGTATAGAGCGACACCTGCATGCGATCACGAGCAACCTGGTGCGACACGTCCGCACGCAGGGCGATCTGATTGTAACGGGCCTCCTCGGCCACGGCCGGTAAGGTCTGGGCAGCGACAAGGCCAGCGGCCAATGCGGGGACAAAGCGTGTGAAGGTGGACATGACATCTCCTTGTGGACGATTCCCGCCAGGGCTGATGGGCCCCGGACAAAGCGTGGACCAATGACCGCTGGCAATGCGTTCCGTTCATCGTGGCGGGGTTACGATGGTCGTGCGACGCGTTGCCGCAAGCGGGCGGGGCGGGACACGTCTTGGTTATACTTCATCCCCCTTCCGGAGACGATATGCTCGCACCCGTCCAGTTACTTTCCGCCAGCCACCAGAACCTCTGGCGGCTCACGCTTATCCGCTTGCTCGTTCTGGCCGCTCAGGCCGGATCGGTTTGGCTTGCGTACCTGACGGGGCTGCTCAACCTGCCCTGGCTACCGCTCTCCATCACACTGTGCGTCTCGCTGTGTCTTTGCCTGGGTACCGTCATTCGCCTACGGGGACCTTGGCCTGTCACCGAATTGGAATACGCCGCCCAGCTGGCCTGCGATCTGGTCATCCACAGCGTACTGCTTTACTACACGGGCGGTGCGATCAACCCGTTCGTATCGTATTACCTCGTGCCGTTGACCATCGCCGCCGCCACGCTTCCGTGGCTGTTCACGGTCACGCTCTCAGGGCTTGCGCTGGCCTCCTACACGTCACTGCTGATCTGGTCGCATCCGTTCGAAACGGTGATCGTGCGCCGCGAGTCCCTGCTGATCTATGGCATGTGGCTTAGCTTCGCGTTATCAGCAGCGCTGATCACGTTTTTCGCTGCACGCATGGCCGAAGAGCTTCGCCGCCAGGAGCTCCGCCGTGCCGCTCGAAGCGAGGCAGATCTGCGGGATCAGCAGTTGCTGGCGGTTGCAACCCAGGCGGCCGGCGCTGCCCATGAGCTGGGGACGCCGCTGGCGACGATGAGCGTGCTGCTCAATGAGCTTCGCCAGGAGTACGACGATCCTCAGCTACAGGAGGATCTTGCGGTCCTGCAGGAACAGGTCAAGCAGTGCAAGGAGAGCCTGCAGCAGCTGGTCCGTGCCGCCGAAGCCGAGCGGCGCCAGGCAGTCGAGTATCAAGGGGTCAACGTATGGGCACACGCGGTGGTCCAGCGATGGCACCTCATGCGCCCGGAAGTGACCTATCGTTTCCAATGCGAAGGCGAGGGCGAGCCACCCAGCCTTGCGCCTCCACCCGACCTGAGTCAGGCCCTGCTGAACCTGTTGAACAACGCGGCAGACGCTTGTCCCGATGACCTTGAAATTTGCCTCGGTTGGGACGAAGAGGGGACTTACATCCGTATCCGTGATCATGGGAGCGGCGTTCCCTTGCACATTGCCGATCAGATCGGTAAACCCTTCATCACAACCAAGGGTAGCAATGGCAAGGGGTTCGGGCTGGGGCTTTTCCTCAGCCAGGCCAGCGTCACCCGCGCCGGCGGATCCGTAAAACTCTATAACCAGCAGGGTGGTGGCACGCTGACCGAGCTGCGCCTGCCACATGCTGTTCCGGGAGACGAGTAATGAGTGAAGAGCATTCCATCGACGGCGAGGATTTGCCGCATCTGCTGTTGGTCGACGACGACCCGACCTTTACCCGTGTAATGGCGCGTGCGATGAACCGCCGCGGCTTTCGTGTAAGCACGGCCGGTTCTGCCGAAGAGGGGTTGCTTCTGGCCCGCCAGGACCTGCCCGATTGCGCAGTGCTTGACCTCAAGATGGAGGGCGACTCAGGGCTGGTGCTGTTGCCTCGCCTGCTCGAGCTGGACCCGGAAATGCGCGTCGTCATCCTGACGGGATATTCGAGCATTGCGACGGCGGTTGAAGCCATCAAGCGAGGCGCCTGCAACTATCTATGCAAACCCGCTGATGCGGACGATGTGGTAACGGCACTTCTGTCCGAACACGCAGACCTCGACACACTTGTGCCGGACAACCCGATGTCGGTCGATCGGCTACAGTGGGAACACATACAACGTGTTCTGAATGAGCACGACGGTAATATCTCGGCAACTGCGCGCGCGCTGGGTATGCATCGCCGGACATTGCAGCGCAAATTGCAGAAGCGCCCCGTCCGCCGCTGAGGATTTTCGGCGCTGCCGATCGTTTCGACGAATGGCAGCGCGAATCCGTGTCGCTGCTGCCCGTCGGCTCGTCTGAGCCCTTTTCCCCAAAAGCCAGGCCCATGTTCGCCATCTTCAGCCAGACCCTCGCCATCACTGCCCCGGTGTTCTCGATGCTGTTCATCGGCGTGTTCTTGAAGCGAGTCGGCGCGATCGATACCGCCTTCATCAACATGGCGTCGCGGTTGGTGTTCAACGGAACCATGCCGACCCTGCTTTTTCTCGGTATCGTCGAAGTCGACATGGATGCAGGGCTGCAATGGGGCGTGATGATCTATTTCAGCATTGCCTCGGTGCTCGGCTTCCTAATGGCATGGGGTTGGGCAATCTGGCGGTGTCCCGAGTCGGACCGTGGCGTTTTTACCCAAGGTGCATTCCGCGGCAACAACGGCATCATTGGTCTTGCGCTCGCCACCAGCATGTATGGCACCTACGGGTTGTCACTCGGGAGTATTCTCGCCGGTGTCGTGATCATCTTCTTCAACAGCCTGTCGGCCATCGTACTTGCAGTCTATAGCCCGACGGCGAAGGCGGACCCCTGGAGCCTGTTCAAGAGCATCATCGGAAACCCGCTCATCATCGGCGTTCTGGCCGCCATTCCTTTCGCTGCCTTTCGTATACCGATCCCCGAGTGGATGCTCACGTCCGGGCACTACTTCGCACAGCTGACGCTGCCTCTGGCGCTGATCTGTATCGGCGGCACGTTGTCGCTTGCGTCGCTGCGTAAAAGCAGCAAGATCGCCATGGACGCAAGCCTGGTCAAGATGGTGTGGATGCCCATCGTGCTCACCACCATCGCCTGGATTCTCGGCTTCCGTGGCGCGGATCTGGGCGTGCTCTTCCTGTACTTCGCAGCACCCACTGCGGCTGCGAGTTTCGTCATGGCGCGCGCATTCGATAGCAATGATGAACTTGCCGCGGCCATTATCGTGATCACCACGCTCATGGCCGTCGTTACGACCAATATCGGCATTATCGTGTTGCAATTCGGCGGGTGGATCTAACGTCGACGTCTGCTGGGCCGTGCAACGCGGCGCGCAACGTTCTCGCATCGGATGGATGCGGCTCGGTCCGAACCATTGCTGAGCCGCTCGGGTCATCCGTTGAGCTGATGTCACGAGGAGTGCTTCAAGATGAGATCCTTTCTGTGCGCCGCCGTAGGGCTTGCGGCCATTTCTCTGGGGACACATGCCATGGCGAACGAGAACAATCCGTTGCAAGGTGATCGCTGGAACCACAGGCCGTTGGTGGTCGTGGTGCCCACGCCTGAAGACCCCGTCCTGAAGGCGTTGAATGATGAGATCAACGCGCCCGCCAGTCGCGAGGCATTCGTCGAGCGGGAAATGGTGCTGTATCGCGTGGTGGAAGGGCGCGCTACGCGCAATGACAAGCCGCTCACGCCCGATCAGGCGGCCGCGCTGCTCGAGGCGCTCGATGCAAAGCCGGATGGTCCTGCCACGGTCTACCTGATCGGCAAGGATGGCGGTATCAAGGTCAAGCGGGAGGGCGGCGTGGACGCGCAGGACATTTTTGCGACAATCGATCGCATGCCCATGAGGCAATGATGGCAGCGCTCATGTGTCGCGACCCTAAGGTTTGATCGCCTTGAACCCGAGCTAGCGGCCGCTCGGCGATAGTGGCGTAACTCAGCCTTGTCGTCTGTGGGCGACATACCAGGCCAGTCTGGCCAGAATCAGCAGGCCCGCTATGGGCAGTGCGTAGGCAAGCAGGATGTGACGGTAGGCAACCAGTTGCGGCATGCCCGTAGAGAAGAGCGCAAGGTAAAGAAGATAGGCGCTGTAACCCGTACCGAGCAGGATTCCAGTCAGGCGGCCGACGGTGCCGGTGAATATCAGAAATGCAGCAATGGCCATGACGATCAGCATCAGTGGTAGGTCGAGTGCCAGCGCATTGGGCGATATGGACAAGCCAGGCGAATTGACGAAGGTTGCCAGCCCGGTCGCGAGCAAAAGGCTCGTCAGCGCGCTACTGAACAGGATCGATACAACCGTGGCATGTTGGCCCCGGTAGGCGACGACCAGACACAGCACGAACTCAGGAAGCGCTGTTCCGGCCGCAATGACAGTCAGGCCTACCACGAGCTCGGACAGGCCAAGCGCTACACCTAATTCGGTAGCGCCTCGTACAAACGCGTCTGCGCCAAGCACAATGAAGACCGCGCCCGCCGCAATCAAGACGCTATTCCAGAGCCGGGGCAGGCGATGGGGCTGGGGCGGAGCTGCCTGCGTAACGGCCTCCGTCGCTGATATAAGACCATTACGCTCACGGTGTCGCAGGACGAATAGCGTATAGGCCATCCATCCAGCGATCATGATTGCGCCTTCGGCATGAGTCAGTTGCCCGTCCAAGGCCAGCCAGGCGAATCCAACCCCGGCGACTCCCAGCGCAAGGGGATGCGACAAGGCGTCTTTGGGTGTAGCGCTGAGTGGCAGGATGAATGCGATCGCGCCCAGCACCAACGAGAGGTTGATAAGGGGCGTGCCGATCGCGTTTCCTACGGCCAGGTCGCCCTTGCCTTCCAATGCTGCCCTTATCGCCACTGAAAGTTCGGGTGCTGCGACGGCCAGTGCGAGGGCGGTGCCTGTGAGGGCTACGGGAAACCGCGTACCCGCCAGAAGGCGACGTGTCCCTTGGAACAACCCATAGGCACCCAGCGAAAGGAGTGTTAATCCGACAGCGATGAGTACATAGATGGAGGGCGACATGGTCCTGTGCCTTCAAGCGTCGAGCGCGCAGGGTACGCCATTCACGGGGCCAGCGACTCTAACCGTACGCGCGCAGTACCGGTGCTGACCATGCCGAGCGCCTCGGCAGCCTGTCGCGAGACGTCGATGATGCGCCCCCGGCCATAAGGCCCCCGGTCGTTTACGCGCACGATGACGCTCTTTTCATTACTCAGGTTCGTCACGCGAAGTTCTGTGCCGAAGGGCAGGGTCCGGTGCGCAGCCGTCAGGCTGTTCTGGTTGAAGCGCTCGCCGCTGGCGGTTCGCTTGTCATGGTGATTGCGGCCATACCACGATGCCTGGCCCACGGCCGTGTAGCCGTGGGGATCGACGGTGCCCGAGGGCTGGCTCGCGCACCCCGAGAGCAGCGCAAGGACGGATAGGGAAAGTGCTGGAAGAGTACGAAACATCATGACCCGAGCGGTTGCTGAGACTCGCCTATCGACCGTAAGCGAAGCGGTGCGTTCGGTCCGATTTGGAGGTGTTGTGTAACCGTTTGCAGGTAGCCGGTAGGCGTGACCGAACATCGATCCGATCACGCCTCCGTGGCTCAACCTTCCAGTTTCTTCTTGAGCAGCGCGTTGACCTGGCCGGGGTTGGCCTTGCCCTTTGACGCCTTCATGGCCTGACCGACGAAGAAACCAAACATCTTGCCCCGCTTGGCCTCGTCGCTGGCGCGGTACTGCTCGACCTGTGCGGCATTCGCTGCCAGCACTTCGTCCAGCATCGCTTCGATGGCGCCGCTGTCGGTGACCTGCTTGAGGCCTTTCTTCTCGATGACTTCATCCGCCGTCGTGCCCTCACCATTGGCGAGTGCCTCGAACACCATCTTGGCAATCTTTCCGGAAATCGTGTCGTCTTTTATGCGCAGGATCATTCCACCGAGTTGCTCGGCCGAGACCGGCGACTGCTCGATATCCAGGCCGTCCTTGTTCAGCAGGCTCGAGAGTTCACCCATGACCCAGTTGGCCGCCAGCTTGGCGTCCCCACAGGTCTTTTCTACAGCCTCGAAATAATCGGCCATCTCTCGGCTAGCCGATAGCACGCTGGCATCGTAGGCCGAAAGGCCGAACTGAGCTTCGAAGCGCTCACGCTTTTGAACCGGAAGCTCCGGCAATTGCCCGCGGAGCGTTTCGAGGAAGCTGCGCTCGATCACGACGGGGAGCAAGTCGGGGCATGGAAAATAACGGTAGTCGTTCGCTTCTTCCTTGCTGCGCATTGAACGGGTTTCGTCCCTGTTCGGATCGTAAAGGCGGGTCTCCTGAACGACCTTGCCACCGTCTTCGATCAGCTCGATCTGGCGCTGTATCTCGTGATTGATGGCTTTCTCAATGAAGCGGAATGAGTTGACGTTCTTGATCTCGGCGCGAGTGCCGAACGCTTCCTGCCCCTTGGGCCGGACTGACACGTTACAGTCGCAGCGCAGCGAGCCCTCAGCCATATTGCCGTCGCAGATTCCGAGATAGCGCACCAGTGCATGGATTGCCTTCACATAGGCAACCGCCTCTTTGGCGCTGCGAATATCCGGTTCGGACACGATCTCAAGGAGTGGGGTACCTGCGCGATTCAGGTCGATACCACTCATGCCCTGGAAGTCTTCATGCAGACTCTTGCCCGCGTCTTCCTCCAAATGCGCCCGCGTGATGCCGATGCGTTTGACGGTGCCGTCTTCGAGCGTAATGTCCAGATGACCCTTTCCGACGATGGGATGATCCATCTGGCTGGTCTGGTAGCCCTTGGGAAGGTCGGGATAGAAGTAGTTCTTGCGCGCGAACACATTGCGTTCGCCGATCTCGGCGTCGATCGCCAGGCCGAATTGGCAGGCCATGCGAACGGCTTGCTCGTTCAGTACAGGCAGCACGCCGGGCATGCCCAGGTCCACAAGGTTTGCCTGTGTATTCGGCTCGGCGCCGAAGGTCGTGGCGCTGCCCGAGAAAATTTTCGATTGGGTGGCGAGCTGAGCGTGAATCTCAAGCCCGATAACGGTTTCCCATTGCATCTGTCGTCCTCAGCGACTGCTCGCTTCCCCGGCAGGGGCGTCTGAACAGCCTCACTAAACTCGTTTGCCGCGCGTGCGGTCCCGTGCTTATCGCGCGCGCCAGCGCTGCCGGCGCTGCGCGATGAATCAAAAGCCTTCGGGCATCCGGGTGTGCCAATCCGTTACCTGTTGGTACTGATGGGCAACGTTCAACAGCCGACCTTCCTGGAAATAGGGCGCAAGCAGCTGGACGCCGACCGGCAGGCCGTCAATGAAGCCCGCCGGCATCGACAGACCGGGGACTCCTGCCAGATTCGCCGTGATGGTGTAGATATCCTCAAGGTATGCCGAAACAGGGTCGTCCCCTTTTTCGCCAATCTTCCACGCAAGGTTAGGCGTGGTTGGGCCAAGGATGACGTCGACATCTTCGAAAGCAGCAACGAAATCGTTTTTTACCAGGCGGCGGATTTTCTGGGCCTTGAGGTAGTAGGCGTCGTAGTAACCCGCTGATAGCGCATAGGTACCGACCATGATGCGCCGCTTTACTTCGTCACCGAAGCCTTCGGCACGAGACCGCAGGTAGAGGTCAGTGAGGTCCTTCGGATTTTCGCACCGGTAACCGAACCGTACCCCGTCGAACCGCGACAGGTTGGAGCTGGCCTCGGCCGGCGCGATCACGTAATAGGCCGGAATGGCGTGCTGAAGGTTTGGCAGGCTGATTTCCTTGACCGTGGCACCCAGTCCCTTGAGCTGCTCTACCACGGCCATGACGGCGTCGGCGATACGCGCGTCGAGACCGGCGCCAAAGTACTCCTTGGGCAGGCCAATCTTCATCCCGGCAAGTGGCTGGGTTAGCGCTGCAAGGTAGTCGTCAACCGGCTGATCCACGCTTGTGGAGTCCTTCGGGTCGAACCCTGCCATGGCGCCCAGCATCAGGGCGCAATCTTCGGCTGTTCGTGCCATGGGGCCGCCCTGATCGAGGCTCGACGCGTATGCCACCATGCCCCAGCGGGAAACACGGCCATAGGTCGGCTTCAGGCCGGTGAGGTTGGTCAGCGCTGCCGGTTGGCGAATCGATCCGCCTGTGTCGGTGCCCGTCGCTGCGGGTAACAGGCGCGCTGCAACGGCAGCAGCCGAGCCGCCGGAGGAACCGCCTGGAACGCGATCGGTGTCCCACGGGTTACGTACCGGGCCGAAGTGGCTCGATTCGTTGGCTGAACCCATGGCGAACTCGTCCATGTTCAACTTGCCGAGCGTGACAGTACCGGCCGCGGCCAGTTTTTCCACGACAGTGGCGTCGTAGGGGGCCTCGAAATTGTGCAGCATCTTCGAGCCGCAGGTCGTGAGGACGCCATTGGTGCAGAACAGGTCCTTGTGCGCGATTGGCGCGCCGAGCAGCGCGCCTTCTTCGCCACCCGCGCGCCGGCTGTCGGCTGCCTGAGCCTGGGCGATGGCACGTTGTTCGGTGACGGTAATGAAACTGTTGAGGCGTGGATCGAGCGTGGCAATACGTGCCAGCAGGGCTCGGGTGAGTTCTTCGGACGAGAACTGCTTGTCCTTCAGGCCGCGGGAAATCTCGGCCAGAGTCATGTGGTGCATGGCGAACCCTTTTCCTTAGTCGATCACTTTCGGGACGAGGTACAGGCCGTTTTCCACGGCCGGCGCGACAGCCTGGTAGCGATCGCGGTTGTTTTCCTCGGTAACGACATCGGCCCGCAGGCGTTGAGTTGTTTCCAGAGGATGAGCCAGCGGAGCGACGCCATCGGTATCGACGGCCTGCATGGCGTCGATCAGTCCAAGAATATTGTTGAGCGTCTGGGTAGTGCGGGGCAGGTCACCCTCTGCCAGGCCCAGGCGGGCCAGGTGGGCGATCTTTTCAACGTCGGAGCGTTCAAGCGCCATCGGATTCTCCAGCGAGATGCGCGTTTGCAATGGGCCGCCACTGCGTCGAGGCGATTACCGGACCTGGTGCCGCGTGAATCGCGTACCGTTCATGCCGAACGAAACGAGGTTCGGTGAGGGGGCAGGGCGAATTAACGCGCCGAACGCGTGCCATTACGCCGCGTTCGTGGAGCGGACGGCCCGGAAAAGCTCGCAATTTAGCATAGTGGCCGCCTTGCCCAAAAGGTTCGTCGTTGTTAGAGTTTGCCGCACTTTTTACCCAGCGTTTTTCCCGCGCTTCGTCTAGGGTCTTCATCTCCATGTTCAAAAAACTTCGTGGCATGTTCTCCAGCGATCTGTCGATCGACCTGGGTACGGCCAATACCCTTATTTATGTGCGCGATCGCGGCATCGTCCTCAACGAACCTTCGGTAGTAGCCATTCGTAATCACGGCAACCAGAAGAGCGTCGTTGCAGTCGGTACTGATGCCAAACGCATGCTTGGCCGTACGCCGGGCAACATTTCGGCCATCCGTCCCATGAAGGATGGCGTGATCGCCGATTTCAGCGTCTGCGAAAAGATGCTGCAGTACTTCATCAACAAGGTTCACGAAAACAGCTTCCTGCAGCCATCGCCTCGGGTACTGATCTGTGTGCCCTGCAAGTCGACGCAGGTTGAGCGGCGCGCTATACGTGAATCCGCCCTGGGTGCCGGTGCTCGTGAAGTCTTCCTCATCGAGGAACCGATGGCGGCCGCAATCGGTGCGGGTCTGCCTGTAGAAGAAGCCCGTGGTTCGATGGTGGTCGATATCGGTGGGGGTACCACCGAGATTGCACTGATTTCGCTCAACGGTGTGGTGTATGCCGAATCCGTACGCGTTGGTGGAGACCGCTTCGACGAGTCCATCGTTACCTACGTTCGCCGCAACTACGGTAGCCTGATCGGCGAGTCCACTGCCGAGCGTATCAAGCAGGAAATCGGTGCCGCCTTCCCGGGTGCCGAGCTGCGTGAGATCGATGTCCGTGGCCGCAACCTGGCCGAAGGTGTGCCGCGCAGCTTCACGCTCAATTCCGGCGAAGTGCTGGAGGCCCTGCAGGAGTCGCTGGCAACAATCGTCCAGGCCGTGAAGAGCGCGCTCGAGCAATCTCCGCCGGAGCTGGCGTCCGACATCGCTGAACGTGGTCTGGTACTGACGGGTGGCGGCGCCCTGCTGCGTGATCTCGACAAATTGCTGGCTCAGGAAACCGGTCTGCCCGTGATCGTTGCCGAAGACCCGCTAACGTGCGTGGCGCGTGGCGGTGGTCGTGCACTCGAGATGATGGACCGTCACGCGATGGACCTGCTGTCCACCGAATGAGTCGGTCGCTTCGGCGACACTGACGGTACAGGTTCTTGCCCGTTCGCTGCACGCCAACGGGCGCACGTCACGAGAACGCATGATTGGGCCCGGTATTTCCGGGCCTGGTCGTCGATGCGAGGTTACCGCCATCAAACCGATGCTCTTCGCCAAGGGTCCTTCCTTCGGGATCCATCTATTGGTGCTTGCCGTGCTATCGGTCGGGCTGATGGTGTTCGACTCCCGGTTCGAAACCCTGCGGCCGCTCCGCAGCCAGATGGGCCTCGTCCTCAGCGAGCTCTACACCATCACCAACCTGCCTTCGCGGGTGTGGACCGGAATCAACGAACAGTTCAGCAGCCGCAGCGAGCTCCTGGCCGAAAACGAGAAGCTCAAAGCCGAGGCATTGCTTACTCAGCGTCGACTGCAAAAACTCGCTGCTCTGACTGAGCAAAACGTTCGTCTGCGTGAGCTCCTCAATTCGTCGGCACTGGTCGATGACAAGGTGCTGGTTGGCGAGCTTATTGGCGTCGACCCTAACCCTTTCACACATCGAATACTGATCGACAAGGGCGAGCGCGACGGCGTTGCCATCGGCCAGCCCGTTCTCGACGCGACCGGTTTGATGGGACAGGTCGTCGAGGTCATGCCCTACACCGCGCGCGTACTTCTTCTGACGGATACCACCCACAGTATTCCCGTTCAGGTCAATCGCAATGGGCTGCGTTCGATTGCAGTCGGCACCGGTAATCCGGAGAGCCTCGAACTGCGCCATGTTGCAGATACCGCTGACATTCGCGAGGGTGATCTGCTGGTCAGTTCAGGCTTGGGGCAGCGCTTCCCGGCGGGCTACCCGGTGGCAACGGTCAAGGAAGTGATTCACGACTCTGGCCAGCCATTTGCGATTGTTCGCGCCGTTCCTACGGCGGCACTCAATCGTAGCCGCTATGTCCTGGTGGTCTTCACCGACACGCGCTCGCCTGAACAACGCGCAAATGACGCCGCTATGGCCCAGGAGAAGGCTGACCGGGAGGCCGCTGCGGAAGGCCGCGATCCGGCGGAGCATCCGCCTGAATCGCGTCCCGCTGACGCGCCTGCTCCAGGTGGCGCACAGCCGATACCCGCAGGAGATGATCGCTGATGGCTGCATCCTCCAATCGCCTGTGGTTGATCTGGCTGACGTTCGCCATCGCGCTGTTGCTCAGCGTGGCGCCTCTCCCTAAATTCATGCAGATCGGCCGCCCGCTTTGGCTGGCGTTGTTTCTCACCTACTGGACGCTCGCACTGCCGCAACGGGTCGGGATGACTACGGCGTGGGTGCTGGGCCTGGCCGAAGACGTCTTGTATGGGACGCCGCTGGGGCAGAACGCGCTGATCCTGACGCTCGTGACCTTCCTGGTCCTTTCACTTCAGCAGCGTTTGCGAATGTTTCCGATGTGGCAGCAGTGCCTCGTTCTGCTGGTAGTCTATGGGCTCGCCCAGCTTGTCCAGCTCTGGCTTCATGCCTTGACGGGGAACCGCGCGCCGACACTTGCGTTCATATTGCCGGCCGTGGTCAGCGCGCTGCTCTGGCCCTGGGTGCTGGTCGCGCTGAGAGGGCTGCATCACCGCTTCAGGGTCAGCTAGCACGAGGTGCCCGGCCGCCTTGGCTGCCGTCTGATCGGAGCAGCGCGGCACTGACGATAACAAGGAGGGCTTTCGTATGGCCAAAAAGCATCGGCAAATTTCGCATGGCCATCGTTTGGCTTCTTTGATGGCGGCGCCCACGAACGAAGGGCCATGGAGCGCGGTCCATGCCTGATTCCACAACGCTCTATCTTGCCTCCGCCTCACCCCGTCGTCGCGAACTGCTTCACCAGATCGGGGTTCGATTTGAAGTTCGAGTAGCCGACATCGACGAGACCCCAGTTGCAGATGAGACGGCCGAGGTCTACGTCGCACGTCTTGCGTGTGAGAAAGCGAAGGCGGTACATGCACGACTGGCTGCAGAATCCGTTGTGGTTGGGGCTGACACGGCAGTCGTGCTTGACGGTCAGATCCTGGGCAAGCCGGCTGACCGAAACGACGGTTTGAGCATGATTGCGCGTCTTTCGGGGCGAGAACATGAGGTTCTGACAGCCGTTGCGGTCTCGACCAGCACTGGCAGTGCGGTGCGCGTTGTCCGAACGCGAGTGGCTTTTCGCACGATATCTACGTCGGAGGGCAAGGCATACTGGGCTACAGGCGAGCCCGTCGACAAGGCAGGTGGCTACGGTATCCAGGGCCTTGCGGCCGTTTTTGTGCGGCATATCGAAGGCAGCTATTCCGCAGTGGTGGGCTTGCCACTTTGTGAAACCGCCGAGTTGCTGGCCCATGCCGGCATATGCTGTTGGCAAACCTTGAGCGACGCGCCATGAGTGAAGAAATTCTGATGAACATCACCCCGATGGAGTCTCGTGTCGCGGTGGTGGAAAACGGCGTACTTCAGGAAGTTCACGTCGAACGAACGCAACGCCGTGGCATCGTGGGCAACATCTACAAGGGCAAGGTCGTCCGCGTGCTGCCTGGGATGCAGGCCGCATTCGTTGACATCGGCCTCGAGCGCGCCGCCTTCATTCATGCCTCGGAAATCTCGGCGCGTGAAGGCAACGCGGAGACCATAAGCGCATTGGTCCAGGAGGGGCAGGCACTGGTGGTGCAGGTGACCAAAGACCCGATTGGCACCAAGGGTGCTCGGCTGACGACTCACTTGTCCGTTCCTTCGCGTTATCTCGTCTATATGCCGAAGACGAGCCATGTCGGCATCTCGCTGAAGATTGAGGACGAGGCGGAGCGGGAGCGCTTGAAGAAGATCGTCGCGGACTGTGTGACCGCCGAGCGCATTGAAGAGTCCGGTGGCTTCATCCTTCGCACGGCTGCCGATGGCGCGCGGGCCGAAGACATACTCGCCGACATCCGCTATCTGCGTCGTCTGTGGGATCAGATCAATGCACAGATGCATACGGTGAATGCGCCAGCGGTCATATACGATGACCTCACACTGGCGCTGCGTACCCTTCGCGATCTGGTAAACCCGCGAATGGAAAAGATCCGCATCGATTCGCGTGAGACGTTCCAGAAAGCCTCGCAATTTGTGGCAGAGCTCATGCCGGAAGTCTCGGACCGGTTGGAGCATTATCCAGGCGAACGCCCGATTTTCGATCTGTACGGTGTCGAAGATGAGATCCAGAAAGCGCTCGATCGCAAGGTGCTGCTTAAGTCGGGCGGGTATCTGATCATCGATCCAACCGAGGCAATGACCACGATTGATGTTAATACCGGCGCCTTCGTAGGCCACCGTACCCTCGAAGAGACGATCTTCAAGACCAACCTGGAGGCCGCAACGGCGATCGCTCGGCAGCTGCGGCTACGTAATCTTGGCGGCATCATCATCATCGATTTCATCGACATGGAGGATGGGGATCATCAACGACAAGTGCTGCGAATGCTCGAAAAGCAGCTTGAACGTGACCACGCCAAAACGAACATCATTGGTATTACAGAGCTTGGCCTGGTCCAGATGACGCGCAAGCGGACCCGTGAAAGTCTGGAACAGGTGCTGTGCGAGCCGTGCAGCCACTGCCAGGGAAGAGGGAGCCTGAAATCGCCCGAGACGGTTTGCTACGAGATCTTTCGCGAGATACTGCGTGAAGCGCGAGCCTACCAGGCTGAGGGATACCTCGTCCTTGCGAATCAAAAGGTCGTCGACCGTCTGCTCGATGAGGAGTCGGGGAATGTGGCCGATCTCGAGATGTTCATCGGTCGAACGCTGAAATTCCAGGTCGAAAGCATGTATTCACAGGAACAGTACGACGTGGTGCTGCTATGACGGTGAACATGGGATGACCCGAATGCCCGGATGGGGGAGGCGCGCCATCCGGTGGACGATCGGTACGGTTGCGGCATTGATCATAGTGCTTGCCCTGGTCGTCAGTGTGGGTCGCCAACTGATCCCGCTGGTCGCGGAGTACCGTGCCGATGTCGAGGCGAAGATCGTCGAGACCACGGGCATCCCGACGCACATTGGAACTCTTCAAGGCGACTGGCACGGCCTTGTCCCGCGGATCGTCGCAACGGATGTACAAGTCGGCGACGGTGACAACCCCATTCGGATCGACGCAGTCGCCATGCGTCTCGATGCACTCGGAAGCATTCTTGGCGGTGCACTGAAGCTGTCCAGTATCGAGCTTCAAGGGATTCATCTTGGTCTTCGTGAAAGCGAAGATGGGCGCTGGCAGGTCGATGGGCTGCCTGTACGGAACGATGAACCCTCCGATCCCGCGCGGGTTGTTGATGCATTGTCACGTGTCGGGCTCATTGCAGTGAGGAATGCTCAGCTGACGCTCCAGCCCCAAGCCGCCGAGCCAGTTGTGCTGAGCTACATCGATCTCGCGCTTCATGGCGGCTCAGGCGAGCAACGGCTGGACGGCCGTATGAACCTGCCCAATGGCGCGCCTTTATCGTTAAGTGTCCGCGGGCAGCTGGCCCGGGACGATCTGCGCCAGAGTCGTGCGCGCATTTATGCCAGCTTGCCCCAGGCTGACTGGGCCGAATGGATACCAGCACGGCTGACACAGGACTATCGCGTCCAGACGCTCAAGGCGGGCGCCGAGCTATGGCTCAACTGGGACAAGGGCAGCGCTGACCATGCTGTCGTTCGACTCAATGCCGGTGACATAGACGTGGGGCGGGACGGTGTTTCGCCGGCGGACATCAAGGACCTTTCGGTTACTGCGTTTCTTGATCGAGTGGAGGCCGGCTACCAGATCCAGATCAATGACCTGGCAGCGACCCTCGGTGGTGACCGTTGGGGCGGTGTCGATATGATGATTCGACAACATCCGAGGCATGCGGACGAGCCATCAGCCTGGACTGTCGCGGTCGACCGCCTGGATCTGGCACCCCTGACACCTTTGGCACTGGCGGTCGCGCCGCTGCCGAAAGCCGCTTATGAAGCCGTGAAAGCCATTGCGCCGCATGGGGTCCTACGCAATATCAACGCCCGCTTCACCCCGTCGGCGGCGCCGGAGTCACGGCTTCAGGTCTCGGCCAATCTCGAGCGGGTTGGTTTCGGTGCATTCCATGGCGCACCGGCGGCGGAAAACGTCAGCGGTAGCGTGCGAGGTGGCCTGGATCGCGGGACGCTGGATGTCGACAGTGACGACTTCATGCTGCACCTGGCGGACCTGTTTCCACGCCCCTGGCATTACGATCACGCCGGAGGACGCCTGACGTGGACGTTCGATGACGATGCCTTCACTCTGGTTGGCCATTACCTCCGTGTGGAGGGGCCGGTTGGCCGCGCGGCCGGTGATTTCCTGATACGCCTCAAACGTGATCATGACCAGGAAAGCTACATGGATCTGCGGGTAGGCCTGCGGGATGGGGACGCCAGCCATACACCGGATTACATACCGACGCGCGCGCCGGCGATGGACGCGCAGCTGTCCGAGTGGCTGACCACTGCCATCCAGGGCGGGCGAGTGGATGAAGGCTATTTTCAGTACCAAGGCTCATTAAAAAAGGCCAGCCCAGCCACTGCCAGGCGGATGAACCTCTACGCAAAGGTCCGCGATGCCGAACTCGAATACCAGAAGGGCTGGCCACTGTTGCATGAGACCGCCGGGGAAGTATTCGTGGAGGACACTCACGTCCGTGTGACCGCGCCTTATGGGCGGGTCCTTGAAAGCCGTGTCAACGACGTGGATGTGGACATTGCCAAGGCGGCTGATGGCATCGTCCATCTCAAACTGAAGGGGCAGGTCGATGGTTCGCTATCCGATGGCCTGAAGACGCTGCGGGGCGCGCCGATCCCGGCAGCGAAGCTTTTCACCGATTGGCGCGGGAATGGTCCGCTGAAAGGGGATCTCGATCTGGATATCCCGTTTCGAAAGAACGTTCCTCCCCGCGTGATCGCAAACTTCGAAACACGAGGCGCGACGTTCTCGATCAAGGATCCAGACCTGGAGTTGGAGCAGCTTGCGGGACGTTTCAGGTTTGACAGCGAACGTGGTCTCAGCTCACCCGAGGTCACTGGTAGCGTGTTGGGTCAGCTTTTCAAAGGGCGCCTGCTGGCTCAGGGAACTGACGGGCAGATACGGACCCGAATCGAAGCGACCGGCGAAATGCCTGTCGAACGAATTACCCAGTGGCTGAAGTTTGATCGACCTATCCCGGCCTCCGGAAGGGTTCCGTATCTGCTGGCACTGAATCTGGGCGAAAGCGGAAGCGAACTAAGCGTGGATTCCACGCTGGAAGGCACTGTCATCGACCTGCCGGCACCGTTCGGTAAGCAGGCGAGCGAGGCGCGTCCCGGAAAGTTTCGCATGACGCTCGGTGCGCCCGAACAGCGTTTCTGGGCGGGTTATGACGACCAGGCCAGTCTTTCACTGGCATTACCTGAAAATGATTGGAGCAAGGCGAGAGGAGAGCTTCGCCTGGGCGGTGGCCAGGCTGGACTGCCAAACGCGACGGGCATGCTGGTCACCGGAAGCATCGATGATGCCGATCTTTCCGATTGGCAGGCGATCAATCAGAGATACGCGGGCGGCACCTCGGTGAGTTCGGCTGATAACGGCGCCTCCAGCCAGCCCGATTCACGTCTACTGCGACGCGTCGATCTGCGCTTTCAACACCTTCGCGCGTTCGGTCAGGACGCCCAAAATGCCCGACTCACGGTCACGCGTGAGCCTTCACGTTGGTTGATAGGTCTGGATAGCAGTCTGGCTGTCGGGACGGCCGCCGTTCCGGACAGTGCTGAGATACCCATTGAAATCGCCCTTAGCCGTCTTCAGTTGCCTCCTGCCGAACCGGTGGCCGATACCGGCGTGCCTGCACCCGACCGTCCGGATCCGCTCAAGGATTTTGCACCCACTGACTTGCCCCCATTGAACGTCCGAATCGACCGGCTCGCGCAGGGCGGCGATGTTCTGGGTGCCTGGTCATTCAATGCCCGCCCTGCGTCTGATGGCGCTCGGTTCGACAATCTGGACCTGGAGCTCAAGAAAGGCCTCAAGCTGACCGGCGCATTGGACTGGACCGGCAAAGCCGGCAGCACGTCCACCGCTTATCAAGGGCGCCTGGATGGGCGCAACCTTAGCGAAGTGCTTCTCGCCTGGGGCTTCGCGCCGACGGCAACGAGCGAGGATTTCCGGCTCGAGGTGAAGGGTAGCTGGCCGGGCTCTCCGGCAGCCGTGAGCCTCAAGGGATTTAGCGGTCAGATGGATGCACGATTGCGTCGGGGTGCCTTTGTCGAAGTGGAGGGCTCTGCGTCTGCGCTTCGGGTGTTCGGTTTGCTGAATTTCAATGCGATTGGCCGCCGCCTGCGGTTGGACTTCTCAGATCTCCTCGGCCGAGGACTGGCGTATGACGAAGTGAAGGGCACGTTGAATGCAACGCGGGGTATCTACGTAACGGCGAACCCCATCACGCTCAACGGTCCGTCGAGCAACATCCAGATAGACGGCAAGCTGGACATGGTTACGGAGCGTATCGACGCGGACATGACCGTAGCGCTGCCGTTGACCAACAACCTGCCACTGGCCGCGCTGATCGTAGGCGCGCCTGCCATTGGCGGTGCCCTGTTCGTGATGGACCGGCTGTTGGGAGATCGAGTGTCTCGGATGGCGAGCGTGCATTACAAGGTCGAAGGTCCGCTGCGCGATCCCAAAATGACCTTCGAGCGGCCCTGACACCTTGCGGTGGGCCAGAGGGCGTTTACAAAGCGCCAGTCGCATCGCAAGCTGGGGGTGGTGAGGATGAGGGGAGCACCATGTCATTAGCCGTCATCCAGATGGTCAGCCAGGATGATATTCAGGCAAACCTGCAGGTGGCGCGTCGCCTGTTGGAAGGCGCAGCGGAACAAGGTGCACGCCTTGCGGTGCTGCCTGAGAACTTTGTTGCCATGGGCCGACGCGATTTTCAGCGCATCGGTGAGGCTGAAGTCCGGGGAGAGGGCCCTGTATTGTCTTGGCTTTCGCAAACGGCCCGGTCATTGGGGCTCTGGCTGGTTGGTGGAACACTTCCTTTGCCGCCCGATGATAATCCGACAGATAAGGTTCGAGCAGCGTCGCTGCTCTTTGACGACAATGGCGAACGGGTTGCCCGGTACGACAAGCTTCATCTGTTCGATGCGGATGTCGCTGACCACCGAGGACATTACCGAGAGTCCGATGATTTCGGCTTCGGCGAAAGGGTAACGGTCGTCGATACGCCGGTGGGACGCTTGGGGCTCTCCATCTGTTATGACCTTCGGTTTCCGGCGCTTTATACCGCGTTGCGTGATGCCGGCGCCGAACTAATCAGCGTGCCGTCCGCGTTTACGGCCGTCACCGGTGCGGCGCATTGGGAGACGCTGGTTCGAGCGCGCGCCATCGAAACGCAGTGCTACCTGCTCGCGGCCGCCCAGGGAGGACGCCATCCAGGCCCTCGCGACACCTACGGTCATTCGATGATCGTCGGGCCGTGGGGTGAATCACATACGGCGCCGCCTTTGGGCGAGGCCGTGCAGGTGGCGCCGGCAGACCTGAATACCCTGAACACCCTTCGAGCGCGCATGCCTGTCGCGCTTCATCAACGTTTCAGCGTGGCGTTATCGCCGCGCGCCTATCCCGATTCGGAGTGACTATGAGCAACACGCTGCAAACCGTCAGCCAGCATCTGCTGGCGCCCGGTGGGCTTGGCCTTGAAGGCCTGCCTGCCTTTCTGAGCGAGCTGGCCGGCCCAGGAATAGATGCTGGCGATCTCTACTTCCAAAGCCAGGTCTCCGAGTCATGGATGCTCGAAGACGGTATCGTCAAGGACGGCAGCTTCAACCTTGATCAGGGTGTTGGTGTACGAGCGTTGTCGGGAGAGAAGACCGGGTTCGCCTACAGCAACGCGATTTCAGCGGAGGCGCTGCATCAGGCTGCAAGAGCTGCACGTTCGATCGCACGGTCAGGCAGCGAGGGTCGTATCCAGGCGTTTGCGCCGACTGCCGCTCCTTCGCTTTATCAGGCGGATAGCCCGCTCGATGTGCTCAGCCGTGCCGAGAAAGTCGAACTGCTGCAGCAAATCGACAAGGCCACCCGTGCGTTGGATCCGCGTATCAAGCAGGTCACGGTCAGCATGGCCGGTGTTTGGGAGCATGTTCTGGTTGCCGCCAACGACGGCGGGCTTGCGGCTGACATTCGCCCACTGGTGCGCTTCAACGTCAGTGTCATCGTCGAGCAGAACGGGCGCCGTGAGCGCGGCGGACAGGGCGGTGGTGGCAGGACGGATTATCGCTATTTCCTAGAGAAGGCCGATGGCGGCGAATCGCGCGCGATGGGCTACGCTCGGGAAGCGTTACGGCAGGCGCTGGTCAATCTCGAGGCCAAGGCAGCACCAGCCGGAACCTTGCCGGTCGTGTTGGGGCCGGGCTGGTCGGGTGTGCTGCTACACGAGGCCGTCGGGCATGGCCTGGAAGGAGATTTCAATCGCAAGGGAAGTTCTGCGTACAGCGGACGTATCGGTGAGAAGGTCGCGTCGTCGCTTTGTACGATCGTTGACGATGGAACCCTACAGGGGCGCCGCGGATCACTGAGTGTCGATGATGAAGGTACGCCGACGCAGTGCACGACACTCATCGAAAACGGCATCCTCAAAGGCTACATGCAGGACAAGCTGAACGCTCGCCTGATGGGGGTTCCGGCGACCGGCAACGGCCGTCGCGAGTCCTACGCACATCTGACGATGCCGAGGATGACCAATACCTACATGCTGGCGGGTGAGAGCGATCCTGAAGAAATTATCCGCTCAGTAAAGAAGGGCATTTATTGCGCAAACCTTGGCGGCGGTCAGGTGGACATTACCAGCGGGAAATTCGTCTTCTCGACCAGTGAGGCCTACTTGATCGAAGACGGTCGCATCACTGCTCCAGTGAAGGGGGCGACGCTTATCGGTAACGGGCCGGAGGCGATGAGCCGCGTTTCAATGGTGGGCAATGACCTGTCGCTGGATGGCGGCGTAGGTACGTGCGGGAAGGACGGACAGTCCGTGCCGGTAGGCGTAGGGCAGCCTACATTGAAGATCGATGCGATCACGGTCGGCGGTACCGGCGCGTGATAGATCGCGCGCCGGCGCCGAGTCGCGTGTCAGAGCAGTCCGCGCTGACGCTCGTCCAGCTCGCGGATGTATTTGAACACCTTGCGCGCCGCCGCAGGTGGCTTGTTGCGTGCGGCTTCGTGCTGCGCATGCCGGATCAGCCCACGCAGATGCTGACGATCGGTGTCGGGGTATTGGCCGACAAATCGCTCGAGTGTCTCGTCATCACCGGCGATCAGCCGGTCACGCCAGCGCTCAAGCGCGTGAAACCGCTCATTGTATTCGCGGGTAGAGCTGTCGAGCTGATCGACGATCGCCAGGATGCCTTCGACGTCCTGGTCCCGCATCAGTTTGCCCAGATACTGGATGTGCCGCTTACGTGCGATGTGGGTCTTGTGCTTTGGCGCGACCTCGAGGGCACGGCGCATGTCATCACTGAGTGGCAGGCGCTCTTGCACGTCGGGCTTGAGCGTCGTCAGGCGCTCGCCCAGTTCCTGCAGCGCGAGCAGTTCGCGCTTGATTTGGGTCTTGCTCTTCTCTTCGGAGAAGTCGTCGAAAGAATCAGCCATGGGGCGTTCCAGATGGAAAAAAGCGCCGCCATGATAACCAGTCGAATCCCGCTTGTCCGGTCCGCCGGGCAGCGTGAGTGGTCGTACCTGAGGGGGCGACCGGAAGAAGGAAACAGGAGAGCATATGAGTGCTGCATCAGACGTCGTTGGCCCACAGGCACTGCCGGAATTGCAAGGGCGAGTCGAGCGCATACTCGCCGAGGCCAAACGCCAGGGCGCAACGGCCTGCGAAGTCTCTGTGTCGCTGGAGCAAGGTCTTTCGACGAACGTTCGACAGCGCGAGGTCGAGACCGTCGAGTTCAACCGTGACCAAGGCGTCGGCATCACCCTCTATGTAGGGCAGCGCAAAGGCTCGGCCAGTACATCGGCGAGCGGTGATGACGCCATTCGGGAAACAGTCGCGGCGGCCTTGGCAATTGCAAAGCATGCCTCTGAAGACGCAAGCGCCGGTCTGGCCGATCCCGCGCTCATGGCGCAAACCGGTTCCCTGCCGGACCTGGATCTATACCATTCCTGGGACATTTCGCCCGACACGGCGATCGAGCTGGCGCTGGCCTGCGAAGCAGCTGCCTTTGACATTGACCCCCAGCGTCTCCGCGCGGACGGCACTGGCGTCAGTACGCATCAGGGGTGTCGTGTCTACGGCAATAGCCATGGGTTCATCGGCGGTTGGGCTTCGACTCGGCACAGCCTGAGCTGCGTCATGATTGGCGAGCGCGACGGTCAGATGCAGCGGGACTACTGGTATGACGTCAATCGGGTCGGTTCAGCGCTTGCCAGTCCGGAATCGATTGGTCGCCGGGCTGCTGAGCGCACCTTGCAACGGCTTGGAGCGCGGCCAGTACCTACCTGTGAGGTACCCGTGCTGTTTTCGGCGGAGCTGGCTTCAGGATTGTTTGGGCACCTGCTAGCCGCCATCTCCGGCGGCGCCTTGTACCGCCAGGCATCCTTCCTGCAAGGCGCCTTGGGCGAATCGCTCTTTCCTGAATGGCTGACGCTTGATGAGCGACCTCACATTCCACGTGCATTGGGCAGCGCTGCGTTCGACGCTGATGGGCTGGCAACCTATGCCAAGTCTTTCGTACAGGATGGAGCGCTCGTGTCGTATCTGCTCGGGACCTATTCCGGCCGAAAGCTCGGAATGCCAAGTACGGCCAATGCGGGCGGTGTTCATAACCTTTACGTTACCCACGGCGCGGATGACCAGCAGGCGCTGATACGCCAAATGGGCCGAGGTTTGCTCGTAACCGAGTTGATGGGGCAGGGCCTTAATCTCGTGACAGGCGATTACTCCCGCGGCGCAGGCGGGTATTGGGTCGAGAATGGAGAGATCCAGTTCCCGGTTCAGGAGGTGACCATTGCCGGCAATCTGCGCGACATGTTCAAAGGCATCGTTGCAGTGGGCGGCGATGTGGATGACCGAGCCAACATACGTACGGGTTCCGTGCTGATCGAGCGAATGACGGTCGCGGGCTCCTGACGGATCCAGGTTCTGTCGTCCTAAAGCCGAGGCCGGCCTACGCCGGTCTTGCGCTTCCCTGTTTACTCTGAGAATAATAGTGATTATCACTTACTGCTCGGAGCTGCCTCATGGACCGCCCTCGCAAGCGACCAAGTCTGGACCATTGGTACGCATTGAAGCTGCGCATTCGATGCGAGTTGGTCGAGTACGAGGCGCGTGACTCCGTGATCTCGCGGCTAAACGCTGAAACGGAAGCCATGATCCATTGCGGCAATTTATGCCTCTGGCATGGCTATCGATCGTTGTTTCAACTCTTCATGGATTCGGCGTTAGATCTCGCGTTGAGCCGGCCCTGGCGGCGCAGATGTCTGGGGCTGGCCCAGCAGACGCTCGACTATCTGGAACACGTGTCCATGAGGTCAGGGCGTAGCACATGTGTTGTCCGACTCAAGCAGCAACTGGCACATGCGAGGCACGGCGCCGCCTACCCCTTCGCTTCAAGCGCTCATCATGGGCTCCGCCCATGAGCGTCTCCGATCGAAAAGAGAATCCTATTGCCTGAGTAAAACCAGGCGATAGACGCGACTCATCGGACGACACGGCACCTATTGAAAGCTGTGACGTCTCTTGAATAGAGGACACAGGTGAAAGGCACATCGCCCGCACCGTTCGTGTCCCGCTTATCCCTATCCATCTACGGAGGACAAAATGGCTTACCAATTGCCTGCGATGCCTTACGCATACGACGCACTCGAGCCGCACATCGATGCGCAAACGATGGAGATCCACTACACCAAGCACCACCAGACTTACGTGAACAACCTGAATGCGGCGTTGGAAGGCGAGGCCTTGGCTGACCTGCCTATCGACGACTTGATGCGTCGCATTCAAGACGTCCCCGAGGCCAAGCGTGGCGCTGTCACAAACAACGGCGGAGGCCACGCGAACCATTCGCTGTTCTGGTCTGTGATGACGCCGAACGGTGGCGGACAGCCGCAAGGTCAGATTGCGTCGGCTATTGATGAGCAGCTTGGCGGCTACGACGCGTTCAAGGAGGCATTTACCAAGGCTGCGCTGACGCGCTTCGGCAGTGGTTGGGCGTGGCTGAGTGTGACGCCGGAGAAGAAGCTGGTCGTCGAGAGCACCGGTAACCAGGACAGCCCGCTGATGAAGGGCAACACGCCGGTCCTCGGCCTTGATGTCTGGGAACACGCCTACTACCTGCGTTACCAAAATCGTCGCCCGGATTATATCGGCGCCTTCTACAACGTTATCAACTGGCCAGAGGTCGAGCGGCGCTATCAGGCCGCGATGGGTCGGTGAACGGCGCTGCCTGAGGCAGAGTCTCAAATGCACTGACTATTCCACAGGGTGTCCATGCTGGCTTCTTCAAGTTCACAACTCCGCGTCATTAGCCTCCTGGCACTCTTCGGAGTATTGATCGGCTCGGTGCTCATTTTCGAATGGGCGCCGACACTGATCGCTTCAGAATGGCCGGAAGAAGTACGGCACGCACTCCGCGACGGGCTGTTATGCGCATTGGGTACGGCGCTCGGCGCCTTGCCCGTACTGTTCATTCGTCGTATCTCGCAGCGCACCGAAGACCTGATGTTGGGTTTCGGCGGCGGTGTGATGCTGGCGGCCACCATGTTTTCGCTGCTCGTACCTGCAATTTCCGTCGCCGAAGAACAGGGGTACGGTACGTATGGATCCAGCCTGCTCGCGGCACTGGGTGTCGTGCTGGGTATGGTAGGGCTGCTGTTCTACGACAAGCTTTTGCCTAGCGAGACCCCTGCTGAAGGGTCTGCGCGCGATCGAGGCGTACTCGACCGAGGTGTGCTGCTGTTCGTTACGGCAATCGTCCTGCATAACGTTCCCGAGGGCATGGCCGTGGGCGTAGCCACCGGTGGGGGACTCGATGGTTCGGATAGCCTTGCGCTTGGTATTGCACTTCAGGATGCGCCTGAAGGAATGATCGTGGCGCTCGTGCTATATGGTGCGGGCGTGGGACGTGTGAAAGCCGTCTTGATAGGCGCGGCATCAGGCCTCGTAGAGCCCCTGTTCGCCGTGATCTGCGCATGGCTGGTCGGTGTTTCAACCGTACTGTTGCCGTGGGGATTGGCACTGGCTGCAGGCGCTATGCTCTTCGCGGTGGTACACGAGATCATTCCGCGTTCTCAAGGCAATGGCTACGGGACCATAGCGAGTCTCGGGCTGGTGGCTGGGTTCTGTTTGATGATGGTGATGGATACCGCGCTCGGTTGAGCCCGGTCATTCCCCTTCATCGAACCGGTTTTCGATCAGCTCTACCAGGGATGCCATCGCCTGCTCGGCCTCTTCGCCTTCGGTATAGAGGTGGAGCGTCGTGCCCTTGCCGGCTGCCAGCATCATCACAGCCATGATGCTCTTGCCGTCGACGAGTTGATCGGCAGCGCGCCCCAGGCGTACATCGCACGGATATCGACCGGCTACGCCGACAAACTTGGCGGCGGCGCGGGCGTGTAAGCCCAGCTTGTTGATGATTGTGATTTCACGCGCAGGCATGCAGGTTCCTTAACCCAGGTCCCGGTGACGGATCTGGACATTCTTCAACGTGTCTTTTAGCACTCGCCCCAGACGCTCTGCCAGGAAAACGGACCGATGATGTCCACCCGTGCAGCCAATCGCAACCGTGGCATACGCTCGGTTGCTTGCGGCGAACCTGGGTAACCATTTGGACAGGTACGCAAGGATGTCCTGATACATTTCTTCGACGTCGGGCTGCGCTTGGAGGTAATCGATCACGGGCTGGTCGAGACCGGAGTAGTCACGCAGCTCGGGTTTCCAGTATGGATTCGGCAAACAGCGCACATCGAATACAAGATCCGCATCAACCGGCATCCCGCGCTTGAAGCCAAACGATTCGATCAGGAAAGCAGTGCCCGGCTCTGGCTGGTTCAGCAGGCGTATCTTGATCAGATCGCGGAGCTGGTAAAGGTTCAGCTGTGTGGTATCGATCTTCAGGTCGGACAGCTCGGCGATAGGGGCCAGTAACTGCTTTTCAGCCTCTATGGCTTCGGCCAGCGAGCGTGAGGAATTGGTCAGGGGGTGACGCCGGCGTGTCTCTGAGAATCGCTTGAACAGCGTCTCTTCGTCGGCGTCGAGATAGAGAAGATCACATTGAATGTATCGGCTGCGCACATCGGAGAGTAGCTCCGGGAAGCGCTGCAGCTGACTCGGCAGGTTCCGTGCGTCGATGGATACCGCAACCTGCGGGTGGAGCAATTCTGTGTGAAGCAGCGCACGCTCGGCAAGCTCTGGCAGCAGCGCCGCGGGCAGGTTGTCGATGCAATAGAAACCGTTGTCCTCAAGCACGTCGAGCGCTGTGCTTTTGCCGGACCCTGAACGGCCGCTGACAATGATCAGGCGCATAACGGGTCCGTTTGGAACTGCAAAGGATGGAGCGGCTGTCGCTGCGTCATAGATCGTCGCCGTTGTTACTTACTGTCCGCTTTGCAGTTCGACCACCGTGTTGTACAAGGCGTTGCTGTCGGGTGCTCTGCGGAGTCGATCGCGAACTTCGGCACGGTCCAATAGACCTGCTATCTGACGAAGCAATTGTAGGTGCTCCTCGGTTGCAGACTCGGGTACAAGAAGTACCAGAAGCAGGTCGACGGGGGCGCCATCAAGCGCATCGAAGTCGACGGCAGTCTCGAGCCGCAGGATGGCAGCCAATGGCGACCTGCAACCCGAGAAGCGGCAATGAGGAATGGCAATCCCGTTACCGAAGCCGGTCGAGCCAAGCTTCTCGCGGGCTACCAGGCTCTCGAAGATCTGCTGGGCGTCCATTTCCGGGACATCCCTGGCGATGACGGCGCCGATCTGTTCGAGTACGCGTTTCTTGCTGCCGCCCGGCGCGTTCACGACGGAACGGCCGGGGGTCAGAATGTTTTCAAGTCGGATCATGATAGGGAGAGACCCTCAGCGGGCGTAAAGTCCTTGCTGACGGTCGAGCTGCTTCTCTTTGCGTTTGATGAGTTGGCGGTCGAGCTTGTCTGTCAACAAGTCGATGGCGGCATACATGTCTGTGTGCTCGGCATTCGCAACGACCTCGCCCCCGGATATGTGAAGGGTGGCTTCGATCTTCTGTTTGAGCTTTTCGACTTGCATGATGATCTGCACGTTCGTGATCTTGTCGAAATGGCGCTCCAGCCGTTCCAGCTTCTCCCCAATGTATTCACGGAGAGGTTGGGTGACGTCCAGTTGATGTCCACTGATATTCACTTGCATACCGCGTTCTCCTTGTTGCCTCTGCGGAGCGACGTGCCGGGGCACATCGCTGAAACACGTCGGCGGCCGGTTCTTGCGGCTGCTCGGGTTCGTATGGCGAACGCCTTACAGTCCAAGAGCCTACGGTAGCGTCACATCAATCGCTTGCGCTCGCTTGAGGGTGCAATACCCAGAGATTCGCGGTACTTGGCGACGGTGCGGCGCGCTACCTGGATGCCCTGTTCCTCCAGTAAACCAGCGATCTTGCTGTCGCTCAACGGCTTTTTCGCATTTTCCGCGGCCACCAGTTTTTTGATGATCGCGCGGATCGCAGTGGATGAGCATTCACCGCCTTCGGCCGTGCTCACATGACTGGAGAAAAAGTATTTCAGCTCGTAGATTCCGCGGGGGGTATGCATGAACTTCTGTGTCGTCACCCGGGAAATGGTCGATTCGTGCATGCCGACGGCTTCCGCAATGTCGTGCAGTACGAGCGGCTTCATCGCCTCTTCACCATACTCCAGGAAGCCGCGTTGATGCTCCACGATCTGGGTCGCGACTTTCATCAGCGTTTCATTCCTGCTTTGCAGGCTCTTGATAAACCAGCGTGCTTCCTGGAGCTGGTTGCGCATGAATGTGTTGTCAGCGCTGGAGTCGGCGCGGCGAACGAATCCCGCGTACTGGGCGTTGACCCGAAGGCGGGGCATTGCCTCCTGATTCAACTCCACAAGCCAGCGGTCGTTATGCTTGCGTACGATGACGTCTGGCACTACATACTCGGGTTCACCGGCTTCAATCTGGGAGCCTGGCCGCGGATTCAGCGACTGGATGAGCTCTATGACCTGGCGAAGATCATCTTCCCTGATCTTCATTCGCCGCATGAGTTGACTGTAGTCACGGCCAGCCAGCAGGTCCAGATGGTCGCCAACAAGGCGCTGTGCTTCGCTCAACCAATCAGTCGCTGCCGGCAGCTGGCGCAATTGAAGCAAGAGGCACTCACGCAGGTCCCGTGCGCCGACACCTGCGGGTTCGAACTGCTGGATGCGCCGGAGGACAACCTCGACCTCGTCAAATTCAATGTCGAGTTCGGGATCGAACCCTGCCGTGATTTCAGCGAGGTCTTCTTCGAGGTACCCCTGATCGTTGATGCAGTCGATCAGCGTTACGGCGATGAGGCGGTCCGTATCGGACATCGGTGCAAGGTTGAGCTGCCAGAGGAGGTGGCTTTGCAGGCTCTCGCCAGCCGATGTCCGGGCTGAGAAATCCCACTCGTCGTCTTCGCTGCTGGGAAGATTGCTCGCGCTGGTCTGGTAGATATCTTCCCATGCCGTATCAACGGGAAGTTCGTTAGGAATACGGTCGCTCCAGTCCGTCTCTTCGAACGAGTCGCCGTCTGAGTCATTGCTGGACGAGACAGTCGTCTCTTGATAGCTCTCCTGGCTATTGGCCTGCGATGTGCCTTGCTCCGCGCCATCAGCCATGGGGTCGGTGTTGTCGAAATCCTCACCGTCTTCCTGGCGTTCGAGCATCGGGTTCGAGTCAAGCGCTTCCTGGATTTCCTGCTGGAGATCCAGGGTCGAAAGCTGGAGTAAGCGAATGGCCTGCTGCAACTGCGGTGTCATCGTCAGTTGCTGGCCCATCTTCAGAACTAGCGATGGTTTCATAGCAGAGGATCGCACCTACATTTCCGACGCTTTGGCGTCTGTCCATTTCGAAGCGCCCTAGAGCGCTTTAAGCAAATTATATGCCTGATTTCGAGGCGTTTGCCTAGCCCTTCTTTGGGCAGAATGTGACGATGCAGGTGCCGTGGCCGTTCGACAGGCCCAAGCCCAGGCCTATTGCCGGGCTTGTTAGAGGCGAAACTCGTGGCCCAGATAGACTTCCTTGACGAGGGCGTTGTCGAGAACATCCTGAGCGGTGCCTTCGGCAATAAGCTGTCCATCACTCACAATATAAGCGAGCTCACAGATGTCCAGCGTTTCACGGACGTTGTGGTCCGTAATAAGCACGCCAATTCCCTTGCTCTTTAGATGGTAGATGATCTGCTTGATATCGCCTACCGATATGGGGTCGACGCCTGCGAAGGGCTCGTCAAGCAGAATAAACTTGGGCTCGGTTGCTAAGGCGCGGGCAATTTCGACCCGGCGACGTTCACCACCGGAAAGACTCATGCCCAGGCTGTCGCGTATGTGGGTGATGTGGAATTCCTGAAGCAGGCTTTCCAGTGCTTTCTCGCGGCCAGCGCGGTCCAGGTCCTTTCGCGTTTCCAGGATCGCCATGATGTTGTCAGTCACACTGAGCTTGCGGAAGATCGACGCTTCCTGTGGCAGGTAACCGATGCCAGCGCGCGCCCGGCCATGCATTGGCTGGAAGCTGACATCCTGGTTGTCGATCAATACGCGGCCCTGATCGGCGCGAACCAATCCCACGATCATGTAGAAGCAGGTTGTCTTGCCGGCGCCGTTCGGTCCAAGCAGTCCTACAATCTGCCCGCTTTCAATGGACAGGCTGACGTCGCGAACAACCTGTCTGCTTTTATAGCTCTTCGCCAGGTGCTGGGCTTTGAGAATTGCCATTAGCGCGATGGGTCCTGCTGTTGCTGTTCGGGCTTCTTCTGAGGCTGGATAACCATGTCAATGCGGGGGCGCGGCGTCGTAATCGACTTGTCGTTCGCGCGTCCGGCATTCACGATCTGGCGGCGAGTGTCATATACGATCTTCTCGCCTTCAAAGGTATTGCCCTGCTGCACGACCTTGGCCTGATCGGTCAATGTGATGCGCTCATTGGCCGAGAAATACTGAATCGTCAGTCCGTATGCCTTGACGATGGGATCACCCTCGCGCGGCTGCTGCTCGTAATAGGCCGGCCGGCCTACCGAGGTGAATACGTCCACCTCGCCTTGGGCGTTCTGCGTAATCGTCACCGTGTCGCCCGTGATCTTCATCGTTCCTTGAGTGATCACGACGTCACCCCGGTAAACGGCGACCTTCTTCTGGTCATCGAGCTCGGCGCTATCGGCCTGGACGCGGATGGGTTGTTCGCGGTCGCTCGGAAGGGCCCAGGCAGTTGCGCTGGCCATCAGGGAGGCGCTCAAACCGAGCAACAAGGGAAACTTTTTAACGAGCCTCATGCTGGCCTCTTACGTTGGACTGCAGGATCATCCTGCCTTCGTTCAGGTACGCTTTCATGCCTTGGCCCGTGGTGACCCCATTGGCAGCGTCGATTCTAACGGGTTGCTGGGTTTCAGCATATTGCCGGTCTGGAAAGACGGTAAGCCGGGATGTGGTGAGTATCGATGGCCTTCCGCTTGCGTCAGTCTTGTCGACCTTTACATTGTCGATCAATTCGACTTCTGCGCCCTCTGGGCCGACTTCGCCACGGTCAGAGCGAACGTTCCAAGGTATTTCGTTCCCCCGGTAGAGCTGCATCCGCGGCTGCTCCATGTAGGTAACGTCACTGCTTTCCACGTGTTCGAGCGCGTCGGATTGCAGCTCGTAATCGCGCTGGCCGTCTTCCTGAAACTGGATTGTTCGCACGTTCTTGGCGTAGAAGTCGATTGTCCTGTCGTCCTTTGCTGGCCCAGGCGGTTGCTCGAGGAATGTTTCGGGACGGATGTTCCAGTAGCCCAACAATCCGAGTGCTATCGCTAGAAGGATGATCGGGAAGTACGTACGCAAACGATTGATCATCGGCGGCCCCTTAAAGGTATTCAGCCTGGGCGGCATCCAATGTCCCCTGGCCACGCATGATCAGTTCGCAGAATTCACGAGCAGCACCCTGGCCACCGCTGGCGTGGGTTACACCGTGGGCGTGCTCACGAACGAACGGATTGGCAGACGCCACGGCCATTCCGAGCCCAACACGGCGGATAACGGGAAGGTCCGGCAGGTCGTCGCCAAGATAGGCAATTTGAGTGTAGTCGACTCCGATCGATTCGCGGATCTGGTCGAGTACCACGAGCTTGTCCTCGCGTCCCTGATACAGAAACTCGATGCCAAGATCCTTCGCCCGCTTTTCAACCACAGGGCTTTTGCGACCACTGATAATTGCGGTTCGGACGCCCGAGCGAATCAGCATCTTTATTCCCTGGCCGTCGAGCGTGTGGAAGGTCTTTACCTCACTGCCATCGATGAACAGGAACAGTCGGCCGTCAGTGAGTACGCCATCAACATCGAATACGGCGAGTCTGATTGGCTTGGCGCGAGTCAGGAGCGCTTCGGGGTGCATCAGAATACTCCGGCACGGGTAAGGTCATGAATATGCAGCGCGCCGATCGGTCGGTCATTTTCGTCGATCACTACCAGTGCATTGATCTTGTGGTCATCCATGATCTTCAGCGCTTCGGCCGCCAGCATGTCCGGGGCGATCGTCTTGCCGTGCGCCGTCATGACGTCGTCGATGGTCGCCTGTCGGACATCGATGCTCCGATCGAGGGCTCGTCGGAGGTCGCCATCGGTAAAGATTCCCGCCAGCACGTGGTCCTGGTCAAGAACCACCGTCATCCCAAGCCCCTTGCGAGACATTTCGGCAAGCGCGTCGCGAAGAGATGTTCCGCGGGAGACCTTCGGGAGGCTGTCGCCGCCATGCATGATGTCAGCGACCTTGAGCAGCAATCGACGACCCAGAGCGCCGCCCGGGTGCGAAAAGGCAAAATCTTCCGCGGTGAAACCGCGCTTTTCAAGGAGCGCGATGGCAAGCGCATCACCCAGCACCAGCGATACGGTGGTGGAGGATGTTGGGGCTAGGTTCAGCGGGCAGGCTTCCTGCGGGACACTTGCATCAAGATTGACCAGTGCCGCACGAGCGAGCGCCGATTCCGGGTTGCCCGTGATACTGATCATCGGGATGCCCAGTCGCTTGATCAGCGGCAGGAGTGTGACGATTTCGGCGGTATTTCCCGAGTTCGAGAGCGCAAGGACCACGTCGTTCTGCGTGATCATGCCCATGTCCCCATGGCTGGCTTCCGCGGGGTGAACGAAGAACGCCGGAGTCCCGGTGCTGGCCAACGTGGCAGCGATTTTGTTGCCGATGTGCCCTGACTTGCCCATGCCCAGTACGACGACCCGGCCTTTGATAGCCATGATCAGTTCGCACGCCTGCGTGAAGCTGCCGTCGATACGATGAAGTAATGCATCGACTGCTTCGAGTTCCAGACGGATGGTGCGCTTGGCAGAGGTAATAGGGTCGACGGTTGGAGTCATGGAGAGGTCGAAAAGGCCAAAGGGCAAGATTATACCGGTTATGCAATGGCAGTGCTCACTTCTGAATCGTGTGGAAGTGAGGGATTGGTCGCAACGCGTTTCTGCGGCCTTGGGGCGGTGTCAGGCCATTTGCTATAGTGCACGCCCTTTGAATTCACCTCGTCAGCCGTGTGCCGTATTGGTCGACGCTGACGTCTATCCTCGTATCGGTCACACGATGTGTGAGTACGCGGGGCGTGTGTAGAAACGCGCTCACGGTAGTCGACATCGTCACCGCTTGATGGCGTTTCCGCCATGGGCATTATCTGTCAGGAGAACGGATGAACGCTGCAAGCGAGTATGCGCTCGAGCTGAAAGGCCTCACCTTCAAGCGAGGTGCGCGTACCATCTTCGAGAACATCGACATTCGGATCCCGCGTGGCAAGGTCACCGGAATCATGGGGCCGTCTGGCAGCGGCAAGACCACTTTGCTCCGTCTCATTGGTGCTCAGCTGCGCCCTTTGCGCGGCGAGGTATTGGTCGAGGGGCAGAATCTGCCTTCCCTGTCGCGCCACGAATTGTTCGATGTGCGCAAGCAGATGGGTGTGCTGTTCCAGAGTGGAGCATTATTCACGGATCTCGATGTGTTCGAGAACGTGGCCTTTCCACTTCGAGTCCATACGGATCTACCGGACGAGATGATCCGTGACATCGTCTTGATGAAGCTTCAGGCCGTTGGCCTCAGAGGCGCGGTGGACCTTATGCCGGACGAGTTGTCTGGCGGCATGAAGCGGCGCGTGGCACTGGCGCGAGCGATTGCGCTTGACCCTCAAATCCTTATCTATGACGAACCCTTCGTTGGGCAGGACCCGATTGCGATGGGGGTTCTTGTTCGATTGATTCGATTGCTCAATGACGCGCTGGGGATCACCAGCGTTGTCGTTTCACATGATCTGGCCGAGACCGCGAGCATTGCCGACTATATCTATGTAGTCGGGGATGCCCAGGTATTGGGCCATGGAACGCCGCAGGAACTGATGGAATCCGATAATCCCCGCATCCGACAATTCATGAAAGGCATACCGGACGGTCCGGTCCCGTTCCACTTTCCTGCGATGGACTATCGCGAAGCGCTTTTGGGGAGGGACTGATGCGTAGACGAACGCCGCTGGAGCGCGTCCGGCTGATGGGGCGCGCCGGCATCGACGTTGCCGCTACGCTGGGCCGCTCGAGCATCTTTCTGGTTCGTGCACTTTTCGGGCGAGGGGGTACCGGCAGCCCCTGGCAATTGCTGGTCAAGCAGCTTTATTCGGTAGGTGTGCTATCGCTCGCAATCATTGTCGTATCCGGCGCCTTCATCGGTATGGTGCTGTCGCTTCAGGGCTATAGCATTCTGAGCAAGTACGGCTCGGAAGAGGCAGTTGGCCAAATGGTGGCCCTGACGCTTCTGCGGGAGCTCGGACCTGTGGTCACCGCTCTTCTGTTCGCAGGGCGTGCCGGCTCGGCGTTGACGGCGGAGATCGGCAACATGAAGTCGACCGAGCAATTGTCCAGTCTCGAAATGATCGGGGTGGATCCACTGAAGTATGTCGTGGCGCCGCGGTTATGGGCGGGCTTCATTTCGATGCCGGTGCTCGCAATGATCTTCAGCGTCGTAGGCATCTGGGGCGGCGCAATGGTCGCGGTCGAGTGGCTGGGCGTCTACGAAGGGTCATTCTGGGCTGGCATGCAACGAAGTGTCGACTTCACGGGCGATGTGCTCAATGGCGTGGTCAAAAGCGTTGTATTCGCTTTTGTCGTTACCTGGATTGCCGTGTTTCAGGGCTATGACTGCGACGCCACCTCCGAGGGTATCAGCCGTGCCACGACCCGAACGGTCGTATATGCCTCGCTAGCCGTGCTGGGGCTCGATTTCATTCTTACCGCTTTGATGTTTGGAGATTTCTGATGCAAACCCGCAGTTTGGAAATCGGCGTGGGCCTGTTTCTTCTGGCCGGCATTCTTGCCGCGCTACTCCTGGCGCTTCGTGTTAGCGGCCTGGCGCCTGGCTCTGCCGGAGACACCTATAAGGTCTACGCGCACTTCGACAATATTGCCGGCCTTTCCGTACGCGCCCGGGTCACGATGGCGGGCGTAACGATCGGTCGCGTCTCGGCGATCGATCTCGACCGCGATACCTTTACAGGGCGTGTCACGATGGAGCTGGACTCCGAAGTGGACAACCTGCCGCTCGACTCGACTGCTTCGATCCTCACCGCAGGTCTGCTAGGCGAGAAGTACGTCGGCATCAGCGTCGGCGGAGATGATGAGGTACTGGCAGACAACGGAACCATCCGTGATACGCAGTCCTCTTTGGTACTCGAGGACCTGATCGGCAAATTCCTGCTGAATACGGTCAACAACAAGTGAGGACATTCGCCATGTTGAAAATGATTCGCCGCTGCTGCTTGATGCTGGCAGTAATGCTCCCAGTGTCGGCCTTTGCGGCATCGTCCCCGCAGCAGGTTGTGCAGGGTACGGTTGACGCGTTGCTCAGCGACCTTCAGGCCAACAAGCAGAACTATCGGCAGAACCCCGAGGCGTTCTATCAATCGCTGAATGACATCCTGGGGCCGGTCGTGGATGCCGACGGTATCTCGCGTAGCATCATGACCGTGAAGTACTCGCGCAACGCCTCGCCCGAGCAGATGGCGCGCTTTCAGGAGAACTTCAAACGCAGCCTGATGCAGTTCTATGGAAATGCGCTGCTGGAGTACGACAATCAGGATATCCGTATGCTGCCGGCCCGTGCCGAGCAGAACGGACGTGCCAGCGTCGGCATGGAAGTCACTGGCACCAACGGTGCGGTGTATCCGGTTTCCTATACGATGGTGCAGAACGACGACCGTTGGCTGGTGCGTAACGTGATCATCAACGGCATCAACATCGGCAAGCTGTTCCGCGATCAGTTTGCTGACGCCATGGTTCGCAATGGCAATGATCTGGACAAGACGATCAATGAGTGGGGCGCAGTCGTGGCCAAGGCCAAGGACTCGCCGGCCGGTCAGCAGGCTTCGGGCGAATGAGTCAAGCCAGTATCAGGGCCGGTGATGCCGCAGGGGTGCTGCTGCTCGAGGGCGTGCTGGACCATCGCTCCGGGCCGCCCTTGCGAGAAAGTGGCCGCCACCTGATCCTTGGGTCCGAGGCGCGCGAGATCGTGATCGATTGCGCTGCCGTCCGTCGTAGTACCAGTGTCGGGCTGGCGTTGCTTCTCGCATTCATGCGCGATGCCAAGGCAGCCGGCAAGACGCTGCGTCTGCGCGACCTTCCCAGGGATATGCGTCAGATCGCTCAAGTCTCCAGCGTCGTCGAGTTCCTGCCCACGGAGGCGTGACCGCTATCAAGGTCGCGGCGATTCCGTCGCGGCCTCTTGCTTTTTTTTATATGATGTCGGCCCCCTCATGGTTGGTAGAGGTAAATATGCAGGCTGCCGAAGTCAAAACGTTCCTCGAATCGAACATGCCCGGTACCCAGTTCGAGGTCGAAGGCGAGGGATGCAATTTCCAGCTCAATGTTGTCAGTGACGAGTTGGCCGCACTCAGTGCAGTCAAACGCCAACAGCAGATATATGCGCATCTAAACCCGTGGATCGCTGATGGCAGCATCCACGCCGTAACAATGAAATTCTTTAGCCGCGCCGCCTGGGCCGAGCGTTCCTGAGCCCTCCGGGTCGAGTACATTCATGGATAAACTGATCATTACCGGCGGCCGTCCCCTGGACGGCGAGATCCGAATCTCTGGAGCCAAGAACTCCGCGCTGCCCATTCTGGCTTCGACCCTGCTGGCCGACCGGCCGGTGACTGTCGGCAACCTGCCGCACCTGCACGACATCACGACGATGATCGAGCTGTTTGGACGCATGGGCGTTCAGCCGGTGATCGATGAGCGCCTGAATGTCGAAGTGGATGCCACGGCTATCCGCACACTCGTCGCGCCGTACGAGCTCGTGAAGACGATGCGTGCCTCGATTCTGGTGCTGGGTCCCATGGTTGCGCGTTTCGGTGAAGCCGAAGTCGCTCTGCCCGGCGGGTGTGCGATCGGCTCTCGTCCTGTTGATCTTCATATTCGCGGCCTCGAAGCGATGGGCGCGCAGATCGACGTGGAAGGTGGATACATAAAAGCGAAAGCCCCGGCAGGCGGGCTGCGCGGTGCGCACTTCTTCTTCGACACGGTCAGCGTGACGGGGACGGAGAACATCATGATGGCCGCGTGTCTTGCCAACGGCCGAACTGTCCTCGAAAACGCCGCCCGTGAACCGGAAGTGGTGGATCTCGCGAACTGCCTCATTGCAATGGGTGCCCAGATTCGCGGCGCAGGTACCGATACGATCACCATTGACGGTGTGAAGAGTCTTGGTGGCGCTCACTACAATGTGCTTCCCGATCGCATCGAAACCGGCACGTACCTGGTTGCTGCAGCAGCAACGCGTGGCCGCGTTAAACTCAAGGATACCGATCCAACGACGCTCGAAGCGGTCTTGCTCAAGCTCGAAGAGGCCGGTGCGCACATCAGCACCGGCAACGACTGGATCGAGCTGGACATGAAGGGCAATCGTCCCCGCGCGGTCAACCTTCGTACCGCACCTTACCCGGCTTTCCCGACCGATATGCAGGCGCAGTTCATCTCGATGAACGCAGTGGCAGAGGGCACCGGCACCGTTATCGAGACCATCTTCGAAAACCGTTTCATGCACGTTTACGAAATGAATCGCATGGGCGCGCAAATTCAGGTGGAAGGCAATGCGGCTATTGTCACCGGCGTGGACTGCCTCAAGGGCGCACCGGTGATGGCGACCGATCTGCGCGCATCGGCCAGTCTCGTATTGGCCGGCCTGGTCGCTGAAGGCGATACCCTTATCGATCGCATTTACCACATTGACCGTGGTTACGAATGCATCGAAGAGAAGCTGCAGCTGCTCGGTGCGAAGATTCGCCGCGTGCCGGGCTAACGCGTGCGGCTGAGGGCGGCCGTCTGGATGGTCGTCAAGCTGCCATTGGCACGGCCCGGCTCTGACCGGGCCGTGTCTGTTCGACCGAAGGAATAACCGTCATGCTTACCATCGCTCTGTCCAAGGGACGTATCCTCGATGATACGCTGCCGCTGCTGGCCGCGGCCGGCATTCAGCCCACGGAGGATCCAGACAAGAGCCGCAAACTGATCATCCCGACCAGTCAGGATGACGTTCGCCTTCTTATTGTCCGGGCTACCGATGTACCGACTTACGTCGAGCAGGGTGCTGCCGATCTGGGGGTCGCCGGAAAGGATGTACTGATGGAGCACGGCGGTCAGGGCCTCTACGAGCCGCTGGACCTGCAAATCGCATGCTGCAAGCTGATGACGGCTGGCAAGGTCGGCGCGGTCGAGCCAAAAGGGCGCTTGCGCGTAGCGACCAAATTCGTGAACGTTGCAAAGCGCTATTACGCAGAGCAGGGCCGTCAGGTCGAGCTCATCAAACTCTATGGTTCCATGGAACTGGCGCCGCTCGTTGGGCTTGCTGACAAGATCATCGATGTCGTCGATACCGGAAACACGCTGCGTGCGAACGGCCTGGAACCACAGGAGCTTATTGCAACCGTAAGCTCGAGGCTGATCGTCAACAAGGCATCAATGAAGATGCAGCATGAGCGCATACAATCGCTCATTGAGACATTGCGCGAGGCCGTCGAAGCGCGCTGAGCCGGTGGGACGACCGGCACGCTATCGGGGCAATAGGCTCGCTGATATAAAGCTGGCCAACGCGGGTTGCTATCCTCAGGCAGCAACGGTTTCCTCAAGGATGCGTCTACCTTGAGGGCCTCGTCGGGTAGAGCGACTGGCCGACGCGGCTACTGTGGCTCGCCCGGCAATATGTACCGCAGTCGCCGCTCGCTTTCGTGGTTTATGGGCTCGTGTGTCAATACGGATGCCCGATGTTCAATACCGTGCGCTGCCCGGGGCCTGGCACGTCGGCAGTGTGATATGAGGCTTTGTTATGACTGATTCAGTTGTCCTGCGCCGGCTCGATGCAACCGATCCGGACTTTGCCGATCGTCTTGATGCGCTACTGAGCTGGGAAAGCGTATCCGATGACAGCGTCAATTCACGTGTACTCGAAATCATTCAGGCGGTAAGGGCGCGCGGTGACGCCGCGGTGGTCGAATATACCCAGCGTTTCGATGGCGTTGAGGCAACTCGGATGCAAGACCTGATCTTGCCGCGCTCACGGTTGGATACAGCACTCGAGCGTATCTCCACCGAGCAGCGAGAGGCGCTCCAGGTGGCAGCCGATCGTGTACGCAGCTACCACGAACGGCAAAAGCAGGATTCCTGGCAGTATACCGAGGCCGATGGAACCGTCCTTGGGCAACAGGTCACGCCTCTGGATCGGGCTGGACTGTACGTCCCCGGTGGCAAAGCGACTTATCCATCGTCCGTATTGATGAATGCGATTCCTGCCAAGGTCGCGGGCGTGCGCGAAGTCGTGATGGTCGTGCCGACACCGCGTGGTGAAATCAACGAAATGGTGCTCGCAGCTGCGGCAGTGGCTGGCGTTGATCGCGTCTTTACAATCGGTGGCGCCCAAGCCGTTGCCGCGTTGGCCTATGGCACTGAAAGTGTGCCGCCTGTGGACAAGATCGTCGGGCCCGGCAACATCTACGTTGCTACTGCCAAGCGTCATGTCTTCGGCAAGGTCGGTATCGACATGATTGCGGGGCCATCAGAGATCCTGGTCGTATGCGATGGGCAGACGGACCCCGATTGGATTGCGATGGACCTGTTCTCACAGGCCGAGCATGACGAAGACGCTCAGTCCATCCTTGTAAGTCCGGACCTTGCGTTTCTTGATAGCGTTGCCGAGAGCATCCAGCGGCTGTTGCCTTCGCTGGAACGCGCGTCCATAGCGCGTACCTCCATGGAAGGGAGAGGTGCTCTAATTCACGTACGCGACATGACCCAGGCCATCGAAGTCGCCAACCGTATCGCGCCCGAGCACCTGGAGCTGTCGGTAGCTGACCCCGAGCGCTATCTCCCTGAAATTCGCCATGCCGGTGCTATCTTCATGGGGCGTTACACCGCCGAAGCGCTGGGCGATTATTGCGCAGGTCCAAACCATGTATTGCCGACATCGGGCACTGCGCGCTTTTCATCCCCGCTGGGGGTGTACGACTTTCAGAAGCGATCGTCCATCATCAACTGCTCGCCGCGCGGGGCGTCCGAGTTGGGCAAGGTGGCATCGGTTCTGGCGCGCGGTGAGTCGTTGACCGCCCACGCCCGCAGCGCCGAATACCGCATCAAAGCCTGAAATCGCATGTGCCCGCTTTAACCGCCATAGGTAGTCAGATGAGTAAATTCTGGAGCGACTTCGTAAAGGATCTGGTTCCCTATGTGCCAGGGGAGCAACCCAAGGCCGCGCGGCTGATCAAGCTCAATACCAACGAGAATCCCTACGGGCCTTCGCCCAAGGCGCTGGCAGCGATGCAGGCCGAGTTGACCGAAGGGCTGCGACTGTATCCGGACCCAAACGGGGAGCGCCTGAAGCAGGCCGTCGCGGATTACTATGGCATTGAGCCGAGCAATGTCTTCGTCGGCAATGGCTCGGATGAAGTGTTGGCGCATGCGTTCATGGGACTGTTCCGACACGACGCGCCAATTCTGTTTCCCGACATCTCGTACAGCTTTTATCCGGTCTATTGCGGCCTCTACGGCATCGAGTACGAAACGATACCGCTTGATGATGATTTCGCAATCCGGCCTTCGGATTACGCCCGGGCGAATGGCGGGATCATTTTCCCGAACCCGAATGCGCCGACCGGCTGTTTGCTTCCGCTCGAGGCGGTCGAGCAGATCGTCTCCGCAAGCCCCGACAGTGTCGTTTTGGTAGACGAAGCCTACGTCGACTTTGGTGGTCAGAGTGCCATCTCGCTTATCAAGCGTTTCCCAAACCTGCTTGTTACGCAAACGCTTTCAAAGTCCAGATCGCTGGCCGGGCTGCGTGTGGGTTTCGCGGTCGGCGATGCGGCGCTGGTTGAGGCGCTCGAGCGCGTGAAGAACAGCTTCAACTCCTACCCATTGGATAAGGTCGCGCTGGCAGGAGCCGCTGCTGCACTGGACGATGTGGATTACTTCGAGGACACGTGCTCGCGGGTCATCGAGAGTCGCAGGATCCTCACCCGCGACCTCGAGTCCCTGGGCTTCGAGGTGCTGCCGTCTGCAGCCAATTTCGTTTTTGCGACTGATCCCGGTCGCGAGGCCGCTGCGATTGCCGCGACGTTGCGTGAGCAGGGCATCATCGTGCGCCACTTCAAGCAGCCGCGGATATCTGCCTACCTGCGCATCACGGTTGGTACGCCGGAGCAGAACGCCGCATTGATCGACGCTCTGCGCGCACTCTGACGCTACTTTTCGGGCGTGGTCTCCATCGGGGGGCGCACGCCGATCTCAGCCTTTAACGAGAGCTGCTTGCCATCGCGGAGCACGTCAATGGCTATCTTGTCTCCCGGGCGGGTCCTCGCGACCTGATTCATGGAGCGCCGGCCATCGTTGGCTTCCTGGCCGTCAATGCTCAGGATCAGGTCGCCTGCACGCAGGCCTGCCTTATCCGCAGGTCCGTCTCGGTAAACGCCAGCCACGACAATGCCTGACCGGCCCTGGATGCCGAATGACTCTGCCAATGCGGCAGATAGGGGTTGCACCTCAAGCCCTAGCCAGCCGCGCACGACGTGCCCGTGTTCAATGATGGATTTCATCACCTCCAGTGCAAGTTTCACTGGAATGGCGAAGCCGATGCCTTGAGAGCCGCCTGACTGGGAAAAGATGGCTGTATTGATACCCATGAGATTGCCATTGGCATCAATCAGCGCTCCACCCGAGTTCCCAGGATTGATCGCGGCATCGGTCTGGATGAAATCCTCGTAAGTATTGAGGCCCAACTGGTTGCGCCCGGTCGCGCTGACGATGCCCATCGTCACGGTCTGGCCAACACCGAACGGGTTGCCGATAGCCAGCGCGACATCGCCGATCCGGATGCGATCTGACTGGCCTAGCGTAATCGCAGGCAGATGGGGCAGATCGATCTTGAGGACGGCAAGATCAGTCTCCGGATCTGCGCCAATGACACGTGCAATGGTTTCGCGACCGTCCTTGAGCGCCACGACGATCTGGTCTGCATCCTTCGTGACATGGTTGTTCGTCAGCAGGTACCCCTCAGGGCTCATGATCACAGCCGAGCCAAGACTGGATTCCATCCGCTTCTGACTTGGCAGGTTGTCACCGAAGAAGCGTCGGAAGTTCGGATCGTCCAGCAAAGGGCTATTGGGTTTGTTTGCAGATTTGGTTGTGTAGAGATTGGCGACCGAAGGGGCTGCATTGGCCACTGCAAGCGCGTAAGAGTAGGGCGCTACCGGCGCAGCCGTTGAGGTGGGCTGCGCTTCACGCAGGCCCAGTGCGCGATCGGTCAGGCCGAACCAGGCGGGATAGCGCTGCAGCACGACGAGTGCCAGAAGTAAACCAACCACCACGGGCCAGCCGAAAAAACGCAGCGCCTTGAACATCAGGAAATCTCGTTCGTTATCCTTGGGGGAGCTATCCGCCGGGCTGTTCCTTCAGTCCGCGACCAGCTGCAAAGCCACGCATTATACGAGCTATGGCGATTGCAAAAAGGGGCGTGCGATGCAGGAATGCTCTCTGGTAGCACATGGGCAGTGCAATGCTCAGCGTGCTGCGTTAAGCCGACGGGTTCAGGGGCTGGTCTGGAGCGGTATCATGCCCTTATTTGAATGAGGAATCCGGTATGGCTGTCGCCCTGAATGCTCTCGTAGACGAAGCGAATCGATACCTCAACGTTTCACGCATCAATGACTATTGCCCGAATGGCCTTCAGGTCGAAGGGAAGCCCAACGTGCAGCGCATTGTGTCGGGAGTGACGGCGAGTCAGGCGTTGCTCGATGCGGCAGTCGAGGCTGAGGCTGATGTGGTACTGGTCCATCATGGTTATTTCTGGAAAAACGAAAACCCTGTGGTCACGGGCATGAAGCATCGGCGGCTGAAAACGCTGCTTACGCATGACATCAGTCTCATGGCCTATCACCTGCCACTGGACCTCCACCCGGAGGTGGGCAACAACGTTCGTCTGGCTCATGAGCTTGGCTTGACCTGTGAAGGCCCTTTGGACCCTGATGATCCAAAGGGCCTCGTTCTCGTTGGATCGCTTGAGGAGCCAGAATCTCCGGCTGATTTCGCGCGTCGTGTGCAGCTGGCGCTGGGTCGGGAGCCGCTGCTCGTGGAGGGAGACTCAGTCATCAGGCGAGTAGCCTGGTGCACCGGTGGCGCTCAAGGCTATATCGATAAGGCGATTGCGGCGGGTGTGGATCTCTATATAACCGGTGAGGCGTCCGAGCAAACATTTCACAGCGCGAAGGAAAACGGTATCAGCTTCATCGCGGCCGGCCATCACGCAACCGAGCGCTACGGGGTGCAGGCGCTGGGGGCGTATCTCGCCAAGCGCTTCGCTGTTGATCATCTATTCATCGATTGCGCGAACCCGATATAAGTCCGTTTTTTCACGCGGCTCCACAGCTATATCTATATAGCTTCTGGGTCTAAATGGTCGCCTGATTAGATCGTATCTGCGTGCTACAGTGGCGCATTTCGTCGCGCCCCTGGGCCTATTAAATACCGATCCGTGAGTAGCCATGCTCGATAAATTGACGCACTTGAAAGAACTGGAGGCGGAAAGCATCCACATCATCCGTGAGGTGGCCGCCGAATTCGACAACCCAGTCATGCTTTATTCGATTGGCAAGGACTCGGCCGTAATGCTGCACCTTGCTCGCAAGGCATTCTTCCCGGGCAAGCTTCCGTTCCCTGTCATGCACGTCGATACACGCTGGAAATTCCAGGAGATGTATCAATTCCGCGAAAAGATGGTCGCGGACATGGGGCTCGAGCTCATCACCCATATCAATCCGGACGGTGTCGCGCAGGACATCAATCCGTTTACCCACGGTAGCGCCAAGCATACCGACATCATGAAGACCGAGGGCCTCAAACAGGCGCTCGACAAATACGGTTTCGATGCCGCATTCGGCGGCGCGCGTCGGGACGAGGAAAAGTCGCGCGCCAAGGAGCGCGTGTACTCGTTCCGCGATAGCAAGCATCGTTGGGATCCCAAGAACCAGCGGCCCGAGCTCTGGAATGTTTATAACGGCAATGTAAAGAAGGGTGAGTCGATCCGCGTCTTTCCGCTGTCGAACTGGACCGAGCTTGATATCTGGCAATACATCTACTTGGAGAGCATTCCGATCGTACCGCTGTATTACGCGGCCGAGCGGCCTGTCATCGAGATGAATGGCGCGTTGATCATGATCGACGACGACCGGATTCTGGAGCATCTCACCGATGAGCAGAAGGCCAGCATCCAGACCCGCAAAGTGCGGTTCCGCACGCTGGGTTGCTACCCGTTGACCGGTGCCGTCGAGTCGGACGCGGCGACCTTGCCGGATATCATTCAGGAAATGCTGCTGACCCGTACCTCCGAGCGCCAGGGGCGCGTCATCGACCACGATGCCGCAGGCTCCATGGAAGAAAAGAAACGTCAGGGGTATTTCTAAGGGGTTTGCACCATGTCACATCAGTCCGATCTGATCAGCCAGGACATCCTCGCGTACCTGGCGCAACACGAACGCAAGGAGCTGCTGCGTTTTCTCACCTGTGGAAACGTGGACGATGGCAAGAGCACGCTCATCGGTCGTTTGCTTCATGACTCGAAGATGATCTACGAAGATCACCTTGAGGCGATTACGCGAGATTCTCGTAAAAGTGGTACCACCGGAGAGGAGGTCGATCTGGCCTTGCTGGTGGATGGCCTCCAGGCTGAGCGCGAGCAGGGCATCACCATCGATGTCGCCTACCGCTATTTCTCGACGGCCAAGCGCAAATTCATCATCGCTGACACGCCGGGGCATGAGCAGTACACCCGGAACATGGCGACGGGCGCTTCGACCTGTGACCTCGCAATCATTCTGATCGACGCCCGGTATGGCGTGCAGACGCAAACGCGCCGCCACAGCTACATTGCATCGTTGCTCGGCATCCGACACATCGTCGTTGCCATCAACAAGATGGATCTCAAGGGATTCGACGAAGGCGTATTCGAAAGCATCAAGGCCGACTACCTGGCCTTTGCCGATCGCATCGGGATGTCGCCGACCTCATTGCATTTCGTGCCCATGTCAGCCCTGAAGGGTGACAACGTGGTGAATCGCAGTGAGCAAACGCCCTGGTACGACGGGCAGCCGCTCATGGCGATCCTTGAATCTGTCGAGGTCGCGGCGGACCGCAACTTCGATGATCTGCGTTTCCCAGTTCAGTACGTTAACCGGCCGAACCTGAATTTCCGCGGGTTTGCGGGCACCCTCGCCAGCGGTATCGTCCGCAAGGGCGACGAGATCACCGCGCTGCCGTCTGGCAAGACCAGTCGCGTGAAGTCGATCGTGACCTTCGAGGGCGAACTGGAACAAGCCGGGCCAGGCCAAGCGGTTACGTTGACCCTGGAAGACGAGATCGACGTCTCCCGCGGCGATATGCTGGTTCACGCGGACAGGCAGCCGCATGTTACGGATAGCTTTGACGCCATGCTCGTCTGGATGGCCGAAGAGCCTATGTTGCCCGGCAAGAAATATGACATCAAACGAGCGACGAGTTACGTGCCTGGCACTATCCCGGCGATCGTGCATCAGGTTGACGTCAATACCCTTGAAAAGGGCCCTGCCAGCAGTCTCAAGCTTAACGAGATCGGCTTGGTGAAGGTCGCGCTCGACGCGCCTATTGCGTTGGATGGCTATGCGCAAAACCGCACGACGGGGGCGTTCATCGTCATAGACCGGCTTACCAATGGTACGGTCGGCGCGGGCATGATCGTGGCCGACCCTGTTCGCGCGGGTGGGGATGTCGCCCATGCACAACGTACGCATGTCACCAATGCCGAGCGCGCATCGCGCTTCGGCCAGCAGCCGGCAACCGTTCTTTTCACCGGCCTCTCCGGCGCGGGTAAAAGCACGTTGGCCTACGCGGTCGAACGCAAGCTGTTCGACGCAGGGCGCGCCGTCTTCGTGCTCGACGGGCAGAACCTACGCCACGACCTGAACAAGGGCCTGCCTCAGGATCTTGCCGGGCGTACGGAAAACTGGCGCCGGGCGGCGCATGTAGCACGTCAGTTCAACGAGGCAGGTGTCATTGCACTGGCTGCGTTCGTAGCGCCGAGCAGTGAAGGGCGCGAACAGGCCAAGGCGCTTATCGGTGCTGAGCGTACCGTGACCGTGTACGTGCAGGCGTCACCCAAGGTCTGTGCGGAGCGCGACCCCCAGGGGCTGTACGCCGCAGGCGGCGACAATATTCCGGGTGAATCCTTCCCGTACGATGTTCCACTCGATGCTGATCTGGTCATCGATACGCAGTCGGTATCTGTGGACGAAGGTGCAAAGCAGGTCATAGCGTTGCTACGGTCGCGTGACTTGATCTGACGATGCCAGGGAGGACCCTATTGGGGTCTTCCCGCAGGCAGGCACAAAAAAGCCGCATCGGGATAACCCGTGCGGCTTTTTCAATCGTTTAGCGTCAGTGCTTGATGGTACCGAAGTCGTCACTCAAGGTGCCGGGTACATCGTCGCCCTTTGGTGCGTAATCCTTTGGTGCTTCTGTCGAGGCGGGCGCTCTCAGACGATCGCGCGACTTGCTGTGGCGCTCTTCTTCATGCAGCGCAGCCAACAGCCGTTGACGGGTCATCTCGTCGGTAGCGAGCCGGTCGGCACCTTCCGACAGGTGCTCCTGGACTTCCTGGTAGCTCTTGGTGAGTTTGCGAACCAGACTGGCAGTCGTGTTGAAGTGGGTCACCACTTCGCTCTGATAGGTATCGAACCGCTCCTGCATCTCATCGAGTTGACGCTGAGTGCGGGTAGGCGCGGCCCCCGGCACCATACGTGCGATTAAGAATCCGATGCCGATACCGGCAAGCAGTGTGAGTACTGGCAGCAGCCAGGCCATGATCGACTGTTCCACGAGTCCTTCCTCTATAGGCAGCTTTGCATTACGTTAACGGGTCAAGCCTGCGCTGTATACCGAGAACGTTCGACTCCGGAGAGCCGCTTGATAGCGCCCGTTGGAGCGCTGAACGTAATCATTATCCAACAGGCGGCCGACAAAGTCCGCCTGCGCTGTTCAGAACAGGAATCGACCGACAACTGGGGACGGAGTTCTACCTATCCATGCGTGAAATGCCTACCACAATCGAAGGGCCAGTCGGCGCGCTAGAAGCGCTCCTGCTTGAAGTGCCCGATGCCCGCGGCGTCGCGTTGATCTGCCACCCCAACCCCGTGCAAGGTGGGACGATGCTGAACAAGGTTGTCTCGACGCTGCAACGTACTGCGCGGGATGCGGGTTATGTGACCCTGAGATTCAATTATCGCGGCACGGGGCGGAGCGAGGGGGCCCATGACATGGGCATGGGTGAGGTAGACGATGCCGAAGCGGCCATGGTGTGGCTTCGTGCTCAAGCCCCTGGTCTGCCGCTTGCACTCCTGGGCTTTTCGTTCGGCGGGTTTGTTGCGGCTGCCCTGGCCGGGCGGGTCGAGCAACAGGGCGGCGCTGTGGACAAGTTGTTCATGGTGGCCCCAGCCGTCATGCGCCTGACCGAAGAAATGCCCCTTGCGCGTAAGGCGGCAATGACGGTGATACAGCCGGAGAACGATGAGGTCATTGCAGCCGAGGATGTGTACGCGTGGAGCGAGCAACACGGCGATTGCCCCCATGAGCTGGTCAAGGTGGCAGAATGTGGCCACTTTTTTCACGGCAAGCTGACGGACCTGCGTGATCTGGTCCAGCCCCGCCTTTGACGAGTAAGACCTGAAAACCATGACGACACGCGTTCTTACCGGTATCACCACGACCGGCACCCCACACCTGGGCAACTATGCCGGTGCTATTCGCCCGGCCATCGTGGCCAGCCGCAACCCTGGCACTGACTCGTTCTATTTCCTGGCGGACTACCACGCGTTGATCAAGTGCGATGACCCAGCCCGTATCCAGCGCTCGCGATTGGAAATCGCCGCGACGTGGCTTGCGTGTGGGCTCGATCCGGACAAGGCAACGTTCTATCGCCAATCCGATATTCCGGAGATCACCGAGCTGACCTGGTTGCTGACATGCGTTAGCGCCAAGGGCTTGCTCAACCGCGCCCACGCTTACAAGGCGTCCGTGGATCGGAATGTCGAGCTCGGTGAAGACCCTGATGCTGGCGTCACTATGGGGCTCTACAGCTACCCAGTGCTGATGGCTGCCGACATCCTGATGTTCAATGCGCAGAAAATACCGGTCGGGCGTGACCAGATTCAGCACGTCGAAATGGCGCGTGATATCGCGCAGCGCTTCAATCACCTGTTTGGTCAGGGCGAGGAGCTGTTCGCCCTGCCTGAGGCAGTGATCGAAGAGGATGTTGGCACGCTTCCCGGCCTTGACGGGCGCAAGATGTCGAAGAGCTACGACAACACCATCCCGCTTTTCGGCAGCGCCAAGCAGCTGAAGGATGCCATTGCGCGCATCGTGACCGACTCCCGTCTGCCAGGCGAGCCAAAGGACCCGGACGACTCTCACCTTTTCACGCTTTATCAGGCATTTGCTACCCCGACGCAGCAGGCGGAGTTTCGACAGCAATTGCTCGACGGACTTGCCTGGGGCGAAGCCAAGCAGCGCCTATTCGAACTGCTCGATCGTGAGCTGGGTGAGGCGCGCGAACGCTACCATGCACTGATCGATAAGCCGTCGGATCTCGAGGACATCCTGTTGGCCGGCGCAGCAAAGGCACGGCGAATCGCCACTCCATTCCTGGGCCGCTTGCGAGAAGCCGTTGGCCTGCGCTCGTTCCACACTCAGCCGATCGTCCAGAACGCGCAGAAGAAAAAAGCTGAGAAAACGGCTCGTTTCGTCAGCTTCCGTGACGATGAAGGCAAGTTCCGCTTCAGGCTTCTTGACGCCAGTGGCGAGCAATTGCTGCTTTCCGTGGCATTCGAGGACGGTAAGTCCGCCGGCATTGCCAGCAAGACACTCCAGGAGAATGCGGGTCTCGATCTTCGTGTTGAAGATGGCGTCGTCTCGGTCTTCAGCTCAGGTGATAGGTTGGCAAGCAGTCCTGAGGTCTCGGGCGACCATGATGCATTCATGAAGCGGCTTCGTCAGGTGCTCGCTGGCTAAACGCTGCTGACCCTGTCGAGCTCGTAGAGCGCGACAGGGTATCCGGTTGCTCGCTTGCGAGACCCAGGGCTCGCGGCTACAGTGTTGACCCCGTTTAGCCAGCCGAACCCACCATGACCCCCCTAGAACGCTATCAGGCCGATCTCAAGCGTCCCGACTTCTTTCACGATGCGGCGCAAGAAAATGCCGTCCGCCATCTGCAGCGGCTCTATGATGATCTGGTCGCGGCGGGCGAACCCGCCAAGCCAGGCCTGTTTGGGCGCTTGCTCGGCAAGAAGCCGCAGGGGCCGGTAAAGGGATTGTATTTCTGGGGTGGTGTCGGTCGCGGCAAGACCTACCTCGTGGATACCTTCTTCGATGCGCTGCCGTTCGAGCAAAAAACGCGCACGCACTTTCACCGGTTCATGAAGCGCGTCCATGAAGAGATGAGGACGCTCAAGGGCGAAAAGAACCCGTTGACGGTGATCGCACGGCGCTTTTCGGACGAATCGCGCGTCATCTGTTTTGACGAATTCTTCGTGTCGGACATCACCGACGCCATGATTCTCGCGACGCTTCTTGAAGAGCTTTTCAAAAATGGCGTCAGCCTCGTAGCAACGTCGAATATCGTGCCTGATGGTCTCTACAAGGATGGTCTGCAGCGGGCGCGTTTCCTTCCAGCCATTGCGTTGCTCAAGGAACACACTGAAATCGTCAATGTGGACAGCGGCGTCGACTATCGCCTTCGCGCACTGGAGCAGGCCGAATTGTTCCATTTTCCGTTGACGCCGGAAGTCGAGGCCCATCTTGATAAGAGCTTTCGTAGCCTTCTGCCAGAAGGCGCCAAGATCGAAGACAATGTTTCGCTCACCGTAGAGAATCGAACGCTGAATGCTCGCAAGGTTAGCGGGGATGTCGCCTGGTTCGAATTCCGCGAGCTCTGCGATGGGCCGCGGAGCCAGAACGACTACATTGAGCTCGGCAAGATTTTCCATGCAGTCATCCTTTCGAATGTCGAGCGAATGACCGTGACAACGGATGACATCGCGCGCCGCTTCATCAATCTGGTCGATGAGTTCTACGATCGGAACGTGAAGCTGATCATCTCAGCCGAAGTCGAGCTCAAGGACCTCTACAGTGGCGGTCGGTTGAGCTTCGAGTTCCAACGGACGCTTAGCCGGCTGCTGGAAATGCAGTCGCATGAGTTCCTGTCACGCCCGCATCGCCCCTGACGCGAACCCGTGCCCGCTCGGGTCGTCCAAGTAGTTTTGGAGGACCCTATGAGCGGTGTGCTGCCTTTCGAAGGTTGGGATGGATCTACCGCCGGTGCTCGGGCGCTACAGCTTGAACTGGCACAGCGTGTAAGACCTGAAGATGACTTCCCGGAGCTGCGGATCATTGCCGGCGTCGACGTTGGCTTCGAGGAAGGCGGAACCATCACGCGTGCGTCCGCCGTTCTGATGGACTTTGCGACGCTTCAACCGATTGCCGAGCGTGTCGCTCGAGTACCAACGTCGATGCCTTACATCCCGGGCCTATTGTCCTTCCGAGAGCTTCCCGCGTTGCTTGATGCGCTGAACGGGTTGCCAGGCGTGCCGGATCTTGTCTTTGTCGATGGCCAAGGCATCGCACACCCGAGACGGCTCGGAATCGGTGCGCATCTCGGCGTGGTCACCGGCCTGCCGACAGTAGGGGTGGCCAAGACCATCCTCACTGGCAAGCATGAGCCCGTGCCAGAGGCGCGCGGCAGTCATGTGCCTCTCTTTGATAAAGGGGAAGTCATCGGCGGCGTATTGCGCAGCCGCGAACGGGTCCGACCGCTCATCGTGTCGCCTGGGCACCGGGTGAGCGTCGATACGGCAGTGCAACTCGTTATGCAGTGTGTGACACGGTACCGGCTACCGGAGCCCACCCGTCTGGCTGACCGGCTCGCTTCGCGGCGAGACCTACACAGAACCGAAGGAAGTCAGCCAACACTGCTCTGAATCAGGCTGCGAGCTGTTTGATGCACAGTGCTGAGGACACAGGTTGTCTGCGGTCGTCAAGGGAGGCGACGCGGAAGTCGCGCCGCCGCCTTGCATGATCAGGGGGCAGGGTTCGGCTGTTGCCTGTGGATCGCTTCGATACCGGCAACGACCTCTTCACTCAGAACCAGGTCGGCACTGGCAATATTGCTTTCAAGCTGCGACAGGCTGGTCGCACCAATGATATTGCTGGTAACGAATGGGCGAGATGTCACAAACGCAAGGGCCATCTGTGCGGGGTCCAGACCATGCTCTCTTGCGAGTTCCACATAGCGGGTCGTGGCCGCAACGCTCTCGGGATTGTTGTAGCGCTGAAAGCGTTCGAACAATGTCAGGCGTGCGCCCGCGGGTTTCGCGCCCTTCTCGTATTTTCCGGACAGCATGCCAAAGGCAAGCGGGGAGTACGCAAGGAGCCCGGCCTGCTCGCGTATGGCGACTTCCGCCAGACCGACCTCGAACGTTCGGTTAAGCAGGCTATACGGGTTCTGGATCGACACCACGCGCGGCACGTGACGGGTTTCAGACAGATGAAGGCAGTGCATCAGCCCCCATGGGGTCTCGTTGGATAGGCCGACGTGGCGAATCTTGCCCGCCTTGGCCTGCTCCTGGAGGACATCCAGGGTTTCAGCAAGCGAGGTAGCCGATTCTTCCTGATGGCTGTAGCCAAGTTTGCCGAAGAAGTTCGTCGATCGTTCCGGCCAATGCAGTTGGTAAAGGTCGATGCGGTCCGTCTGCAGCCGTGCGAGACTGGCGTCCAGCGCCGCTACGATGTGCTGGCGGTTAAATTTCAGGTTTCCGTCACGGATATGCGTGATGCCGTTGCCGGGACCGGCGACCTTGCTTGCGAGAATCCAGTTGTCGCGGTTCCCTCGGGCCCTGAAGTAATTTCCGATGATGCTTTCAGTTCGCGAGTACGTTTCGGCTCGCGGCGGGACGGGGTACATCTCGGCCGTGTCGATGAAGTTGATGCCCGCGTCCAGTGCGCGGTCAATTTGCTCGAACGCCTCCTGTTCAGTGTTCTGCTCGCCCCAGGTCATGGTGCCCAGGCAGAGGGCGCTGACCTTCAGTTCAGTCTGCCCCAGTCGGCGATAATCCATCGTTCGTCCTCTCGTTGGTAAAGCATCATAAAAGCAGGTTGCTATTTCTGGCGCAATCTGCATAATTCGGCACCTTTCTCGGCGGGGATGCCTAGCCTGTCGGGAAGCAAATGGTAGGGGATGCCTAGCCTGCCGACCATGCCGTACAGGACGCGATGACCCGAGCCCCCGATAGCGTCTGGATCCGGCTGCCCTGAACTTGCCAGGGCACGCACTATTCAGTAAGATTCGCCGTCTTATTTTCAGGGCGGCCCCTGAGGCTATAACGAATGAAGACTTTTACTGCTAAACCGGAAACCGTAAAGCGCGACTGGTTCGTCGTCGACGCTGCGGGTCAGACTCTGGGTCGTCTGGCCACTGAAATCGCGAGCCGCCTGCGTGGCAAGCACAAGCCTGAGTACACACCTCACGTTGATACCGGCGACTACATCGTTGTGATCAATGCTGAGCAGGTCCGTGTAACCGGTGCCAAGACCACCGACAAAATGTACTACTCGCACTCCGGTTTCCCGGGTGGCATCAAGTCGATCAACTTTGAGAAGCTGATCGCCAAGGCGCCTGAGCGTGTAATCGAGACCGCGGTCAAGGGTATGCTGCCCAAGAACCCGCTGGGTCGCGACATGTACCGCAAGCTGAAAGTGTACAAGGGTGCCAACCACCCACACACTGCTCAGCAGCCCCAAGAACTGAAGATTTGACGGAATAGTTCATTATGTCGGCGACTCAAAATTACGGCACTGGCCGTCGCAAGACCGCAACCGCACGCGTTTTCCTGCGTCCGGGTACTGGCAAGATCTCCATCAACAACCGTAGCCTGGACCAGTTCTTTGGTCGCGAAACGGCACGCATGGTTGTTCGTCAGCCACTTGAGCTGACCGAAAACGTCGAGAAGTTCGACATTTTCGTCACCGTCCTGGGTGGCGGTGTGAGCGGCCAGGCAGGCGCGATTCGTCACGGTATCACCCGTGCACTGATCGAGTATGACGAAACCCTTCGCAGCCCGCTGCGTAAAGCTGGTTACGTTACTCGTGACGCTCGTGAAGTTGAGCGTAAGAAAGTGGGTCTGCGTAAAGCACGTAAGCGCCCTCAGTACTCCAAGCGTTAATCGCCTGGATTACAAGAAAAACGCCCAGATCCGCGTGGAGCTGGGCGTTTTTTTATGCCTCGATTTCAATGAGCCCAACGCGTGAGTTCGATCCGCGTGGGGTAATCAATAGGCCGTTTTGACTGTATTCGAACGGCGTCAAGCAAGGAGGAACGCCTGGTGGCGGTGAACAAACTGGCGTGCTTTTCGGATCCGGCCGATCACTACTCGCATCGGGTACGGCTAGTGCTGGCAGAGAAAGGCGTTGACCTGGATATCATCGACGTAATGCCTGGCCAGACGCCCGCTAAATTGGCGGACGTTAACCCCTACGGGTCGGTACCGACACTGGTGGATCGCGATCTGTGCCTGTATGAGCCAACGGTTATTCTGGAGTATCTGGAAGAGCGTTACCCGCATCCACCGTTGCTGCCGGCGTATCCTGTCGCCAGAGCCAATTGCAGGTTGCTGATGTATCGCATTCAGCGTGATTGGTGCGTATTGGTCGACCGCATACTGGATACCCGTCAAACTGAAACGGTGCGTGCGCAGGCTCGCAAAGAGCTAAGGGAAAGCCTGACAGGTGTGTCACCGATTTTTTCGGAAAAGGCGTTTTTCCTGAGCGATGACCTTACACTTGTGGACTGCTGTCTGCTTCCAGTGCTGTGGCGCTTGCCGCAGCTGGGTATTGAGCTGCCGCGTCCAGCCAAGCCGCTTATGGATTATACGGAGCGTGCATTTGCACGAGACGGTTTCCAGGCGAGCTTATCAGCTAAAGAGCGCAGCATGCGCTGATCGGATAGAGGAGTGTGAACATGACCTCGAGTCGCCCCTACTTGGTTCGTGCGTTATATGAGTGGATCGTGGACAACGACTGCACGCCGCACCTGCTGGTTAACACTGAGTATCCGAATGTCCAGGTGCCATCGGGCTATGCCAGCGAAGGACAGATCGTACTGAACGTATCGCCCACCGCAGTCCGTCATCTGAGCCTGGATAATAATGCAGTCAGTTTCGAAGGCCGTTTTGGTGGTGTTGCGCACAATCTGTTCATCCCCGCCGGGGCGGTAATGGCAATCTATGCGCGCGAGAACGGCCAGGGAATGGTCTTCGAGGCAGAGCCGGCTATTCCGGAAAGCGCCAGCGACGTTGATCGTGGGGCGCCGCCCGTGCCCTCTGATGCAGGGCCTGACGGCGGTGATGAGCCGCCCCGTCCGGGCAAGCGACCCAGCCTGAAGGTCGTGAAGTAACGGACTTGAAAAAAAAAAAGACCTCGACAGTGTCGAGGTTTTTTTGGCGCAGCGATCAATCCGTGTATTCGAACAGCCGAACAATTCGCTGCACGCCAGATACGCTTTGCACGAGGCTGGTAGCGCTGTTGGCTTCGGCACGGCTGACGAGTCCGAGCAGGTAAACGATGCCGTTTTCGGTGATCACCTTGATCCGCGTACCTGGGACGCTTGAGTCGGCGAACATCTGGGTCTTGATGCGTGTTGTGAGGATAGCGTCATTGCTGCGCGCGAAGCCGGAGGACGGTGCGCCAACGTGCAGTTCGTTGTGAACGTTCCGGACACCCTGCACGCTACGAGCCGCGCGTTCAGCCGTTTCCTTGAGGTCATTGCGCGGCGTTTGACCTGCAATCAGTACGACGCCGTTGTAGCTGGTAACAACGATATGCGAAGTAGGTGAGGTCAGATCCTTATTCGCCTGCTCGATGGCTCGCTCGACATCAGGGCTTAGAAACTGATCGTCGATCTTGTTGCCAATGCTGCGGTTGCCGCAGCCAGCAAGGATCAGGCTAATAAGGAGGGTTGCAATAAACAGCGGAGAACGGGTCATTCTTCACTCCCGAACAGTTGGCGATCGATCAAGTCGCATAGACAGTGAATGGCTAGGAGATGCACTTCCTGTATACGCGCAGTGACCTTGGATGGAACTCGAATCTCGACGTCCTCCGGCAGGAGGAGTGACGCCATGCCGCCGCCGTCGCGCCCAGTCAGGGCTACAACGATCATCTCGCGGTCATGAGCGGCCTGAATAGCCTGGATGATGTTTGCAGAATTACCGCTGGTCGAAATGGCCAGCAGGACGTCACCTGGTTGAGCAAGCGCACGAATCTGCTTGGAGAACACCTCGTTATAGCTGTAGTCGTTTGCAATCGAGGTAATGGTGGAGCTGTCTGTCGTGAGTGCCAGGGCTGGAAGGCTAGGGCGTTCGCGTTCGAACCGGTTGAGCATTTCGGACGAAAAATGTTGTGCGTCGCCGGCAGATCCACCGTTTCCGCAGGAGAGAATCTTGCCCTCATTGAGCAGGGCGTTAACCATTAGGGTGCTGGCTTGTTCGATGAAAGGCGCCAGCACATCCATCGATTGCTGCTTGGCTTCGATGCTGGCTTGGAACAATTGGCGTATACGAGATTGCATTTCCATTCCTACGCGAGGAGGTCAGGCGTCGAAGGCGCTTTTGATCCATTCGAGCCCACTTGATAGGTGGCCAGTCGTACTCAGTGCTATGACGTCGAATCGGCAAGGGCGGTTGGCGAGTCGCTTCTGATTTTGCAGAAACGTCTGGGCTGCCAGGATAATCTTCTGTCGCTTGCGAGCGTCTATGCTTTCCATGGCTCCGCCCCAGGCGGAATGCTTGCGGTAGCGAACCTCAACAAATACTACTGTATCGCCATCGAGCATGACCAGATCGAGCTCGCCTCGTCGGCATGACCAGTTCTGGGTAACAAGCGTCAGGCCCTGTGTCCGAAGATGCTCGAGCGCTCTGCGCTCGGCATCTTGTCCATCAATCCGTGTGCGAGTTGCCGTCACGGCGTGTAGGTCAGGCTATCAACAGGCTGGGCCAGACCATCCTTGAACTGGGCCCAGGGCAGGGTGCGTTCGATACGGTGGTTCTGTCCGAGGCCCAGGCTCCCCGACAGGCCGTCAACGCGTGCGTCAGGCAGCGCCTCGAGCTGTGCAAGACGCGGCGCAAGTCGATAGGCGTCCACGCCCATGGCGTAGAGTCGGCCGAGACTGCCGGCCGCCTGTGGCCACTGCTGCGCGATCTGCTGGCGCAGCGGATCATTAGGCGTCAGCAGCCACGGTGTGTCGCAGAAAAGAATGCCGTCGAGGTCGCGGTCCTGGCCTTGCGCAGCCACACCGGTATACAGGTTGGACGTGGCGTAGACTGGCAGGTCGGCAGCGTATTGATAGGAAAGGGTCGGCTTGATCTGGCGTGCTTGCTGCGGTGTCGCCGCCAGGAACATGAAGTCTACGTCCTGGCGGCGGCTGGTTCCTCCCACCTGTAACAGGCTGGCGATCTGCCGGGACAGTTCCACGGGCTGGCCGATCCGCTGGCTGCCCAGAAACGCGCCGCCTTGGGCTTGCCATTCCTGCTGGAATGCTGCGAGAACGCGATCGCCCCATTCACCGCTCGGGACCATGGCAACGGCGCTGCGCTTGCCATCGGCCCAGGCACGGCGAGCCACTTCCTTGGCTTCGTCCTCCGGTGCCAGGCCGAACTGGAAGAGTTGAGGCGGCGTCGTGCTGTTGGCATCCGTGTAGTTCAGAGCCAGGGTCGTCACGGGGAGCTGCTTGCGCTCGCCGATCTGGCGGACAAGGTTCTTCTCGAGAGGGCCGATAACCAGCTGTATGCCTTCGGCTTGCGCCAATCGGTAGAAGTCATCCATGGAACCGATTCGACTGCTGTCGTAAAGGACGACTTCAGGCGCATTCTGGCCATCGTTGAAGCGGGCAGCCATGAAGCCATCACGCAGGGCGCGTGCGACATTCGCCAGCTGCCCTTGTTGGGGCAGTAGCAAAGCAATCTTCTTCAATGGCTCATCGGCGAGAGCCTGGAGTTTTTGCAGTGGCTCGGGAAGTTGGCGTGCTGCCGGATGTTGTGGATGCTTGAGTTGCCACTGTTCGATTGCGCCTTGCTGTTGGGCAACTGTTCCGGCTCCCTGTACGGCATTGGCAAGGGAAAGCCAGCCATCCAGATCGGCATCGCCTGTCTGCTTGGCGGTTTCTTCTTGCGGAAGGGCGGCTACGAGAGACCAGATGTGTTCCAGGTTGGCATGCGCCGCGTCACCAGATAACAGCGGGCCAATGAACGACCGCTCGCGCGCAGCTGCGAGTAGCTGGCCGTCCCCCTCCAGTGCGCGAGCACGTGCATTATGGGTCCGGATTTGCTGCTCGATAGGTAGCTCACCAAGCCGACTGATCGCTGGGATCTCCAAGGCGGTGAGCGCGGCCTTGTCGTCGCTATCAATTAGGGCCAGCTCGGCTCGAATGGTCTGCGCGAAAACAACCTGTGCAGGCGTTAGCCCGTCATTTGGAACCTGCTCCAGAATACTGTTCGCGCGGCGGTAGTCCTGCTGGGACATCGCCTTGTCGGCAGCTGCCAGCCGCAGTGCGGCCGCTTCTCCCGGGCTGCTCTGGCTGGCCTGTTGCAGCATCTGCTCAATGCTGGCGGCAGGCGCCCGCGGCAATTCGCCAAGCGTATTGGTGGGCTGGCTGGCACAGCCGGCTAGAATGCCGACGAGGCACAGGGCGTGGATCAGGCGCAATCTTACGGGCATGAGCAATCCCAAGGTCTCGTTTTTGAAGTGGCTCGGATTGTACCCAAGCCTTGCAAGGGTGTGCGATCTCGTAAACGGCTACAATCGGCACTTTTGATGACCAGAGGTAGGGCATGCCTACTGAGAACGCAGTCGGGCGGCTTTTTGTAGTCGCAACACCTATCGGGAATCTTGAGGACATATCCGCGCGCGCGCTTCGTATATTGGCTGAGGTCAGTTTGATCGCGGCTGAGGACACCCGCCATTCGTCACGTTTGCTTCAGCATTTTGGGATTCAGACACCCTTGATGGCGTGTCACGAGCACAACGAGCGTGATCACGGTGGGCGCTTTACCGCTCGGCTGCTCGAGGGGAGCGATGTAGCCCTTATTTCGGATGCCGGGACGCCGCTCGTTTCCGATCCTGGCTTTCATCTGGTGCGATTGGCCCGTTCTCTGGGTATTCAGGTGATCCCTGTTCCTGGTGCCTGCGCACTTGTGGCCGCATTGTCGGCAGCAGGCTTGCCGTCGGATCGGTTCGCATTCGAAGGCTTCCTGCCGGCCAAGGAGGGCGCGAGACGAGCGCGCCTGGACCTAATAAAGGAGGAGGTGCGCACCCTCATCTTTTATGAGGCGCCTCACCGACTGCTGGCGACGGTCAATGACATGGCAAGCGTATTCGGTGGTGATCGGCAGGCTGTGTTGGCCCGTGAGCTGACCAAGTCCTTCGAGACCATACGCACACTGCCGCTTGCCGAGATGCAGGAATGGATCGCGGGAGACTCGAATCAGCAGCGCGGTGAGTGTGTGTTGCTGATAGAAGGTTGGCGAGCGCCTGTTGGCGAGCACGCCATTGATGCTTCAGCAGAGCGGGTCTTGGACGTGCTGCTGGCGCAGCTTCCTGTTAAACAGGCGGCCGCGCTCGCTGCTGAAATTACCGGGTTGCGAAAAAATCTGCTCTATCAGCTGGCTCTTTCGAAACAGGCGACTTGATCAGTCTCGGTTGCGCTCGATGGGGCGCACCGTTACCCTAAGCGGCGGAGAGTCGATCGGACAGTCGCTGCCGGCATTTGTTCCGCAGATGCTGGGGGAGGAAAGTCCGGGCTCCATAGGGCGAGGTGCCAGGTAACGCCTGGGAGGCGCAAGCCTACGGAAAGTGCCACAGAAAATAACCGCCTAAGCACGAAAGTGCCGGTAAGGGTGAAAAGGTGCGGTAAGAGCGCACCGCGCGGCTGGTAACAGTTCGTGGCTAGGTAAACCCCACCTGGAGCAAGACCAAATAGGGTTCCGCTGGCGTGGCCCGCGCTGGAACCGGGTAGGTTGCTAGAGGCATGTAGCGATGCATGTCGTAGAGGAATGACTGTCCTCGACAGAACCCGGCTTACAGATCGACTCTCCACCTCCTTTCTTCGCGAATATCCCCACTTCTAATGCCGAAATAGTCTTTCACTTAAAGCTTTACGTTAAGTGTTTGCTATAGCGCATTGCTTTTTCAGTCTTTTCTGATGAGTCCGTCTGTCAGTTTGCAGCCTCGTTCCTCGCTAATACGCCCTAAAGCGCCGTCACATAAGGACTTTTTTCCTTTTCGCCTACCTTGACGGTGGGGCGCTGCGGTTCCTATAGTGTGCCGAAGTGGTAAGAAGTGGCACAAAGTGGGTTCAGAGGCACGGAAAAGTGCCCGCATACCAGGGGAAGCACCACGTGTTTCGCGGAGCGAATGCCATCAGTCTTGACGCCAAAGGGCGACTCGCGATGCCGTGTAGGTTTCGTGACGAGCTCGTTTCGCGTTGTGAAGGGCAGCTCATCGTTACGATCGATGCGGTCGACCCCTGCCTTTGTGTGTACCCGTTGCCGGAATGGGAGCTGATCGAAGCCAAGCTGAGAGAGCTGCCGTCGCTTCGTGAGGAAACGCGCCGCCTCCAGCGTTTGTTGATCGGGAATGCAGTAGATCTCGAGCTGGACGGCAGTGGTCGATTCCTCGTTCCGCCTCGTCTTCGCGAATACGCCAAGCTGGAGAAACGCGCGATGCTGGTGGGGCAACTGAACAAGTTTCAACTGTGGAACGAAGACGCTTGGAACGCTGTTTCAGCAGCAGACCTTGCGGCCATCAAAGAACCTGGCGGCCTGCCAGACGAACTGCGCGATTTGATTCTGTGAATATCGATACCCCCTACCAACATGTCACCGTGCTCCTCGACGAGGCTGTCGAGGCGCTGGCTGTGCGTCCGGAGGGTCGCTATGTCGATGGAACATTCGGGAGGGGTGGGCATAGCCGGGCCATCTTGCAGGCGCTCGGCGAGTCAGGCCGGTTGCTCGGGTTCGACAAGGATCCCAGGGCAATCGAAGCAGGACAGACGCTAGCGGCCGAGGACGGCCGCTTCGTCGTTGTACAGCGCAGCTTTGCTGAACTGGGTGAAGAACTTGCCCGGCAGGCTCTGGCTGGGAACGTTCACGGCATCCTGCTCGATCTGGGCGTGTCTTCTCCGCAGCTGGATGACCCTGAGCGTGGCTTCAGCTTCATGCACGATGGTCCGTTGGATATGCGCATGAACCCCGAGTCCGGTGTAAGTGCTGCTCAATGGATTGCCGAGGCGCCGGAGGAGGAGATTGCGCGAGTCCTGCGTGACTACGGTGAGGAGCGTTTCGCTCGCCGTATGGCAAGGGCCGTTGTTGCGCGTCGGCAGGAAAAGGCCTTCGAGCGCACCGCAGACCTCGCGGCTGTGTTGACCGAAGCCAATCCAGCCTGGGAGAAGGGCAAGAATCCTGCGACACGTGCCTTCCAGGGTATCCGTATCCACGTCAACAACGAACTCGGCGACCTGGAGCGCGGCCTGGACGCAGCGCTCGAAGCGTTGGCTGTCGGTGGGCGGCTGGTCGTGATCAGCTTCCACTCGCTGGAAGACCGCATCGTCAAGCAGTTCATGCGACGTCAGGCCAAGGGGGAAGCGGACACACTTCCGCGGCATTTGCCGATTCGTCCGGCGGCGTTCGAGCCACGCCTGAAGCTGATCGGTAAACCGGTCTATGCGTCGGATCCCGAGACTCGTGCGAACCCACGTTCACGTAGCGCCGTAATGCGCATCGCGGAGAAAGTACGATGACCGGCTCGACGCGCAAACCCTTTCCGCGTGGCGGTCTCCTCATCCTGGTGCTATTCGTTGCCGTGCTAGGGTCTGCCGTTGCCGTTTCCTATTCGGCGCATTGGAATCGCCAGCTTCTCAATAATCTCTATACGGAGCTTAGCGTCCGCGACAAGACGCAAGCCGAGTGGGGGCGCCTTGTACTCGAACAGAGCACCTGGACGGCCCATAACCGTATCGAGATGCTGGCAACCGATAAGCTGAAAATGCACGTACCGGCCGCAACCGACATCAAGTTGGTGGCGCCATGAAAAAGATCGACCTGAGTGCCATCCCTTGGCGATTCCAGCTGGTGCTGGGCCTTCTGGCCATCATGGTGGGCGCAATCTGCTGGCGCATCGTGAATCTTCAGGTTTTCGACCACGACTTCCTGCAAGCCCATGGCGATGCGCGTAGCGTTCGTCATATCCCGATCCCGGCACACCGAGGTCTGATCAGTGATCGCAACGGCGAGCCGTTGGCTGTCAGTACGCCCGTTGTAACGTTGTGGGCGAATGGCAAGGAGCTCGCCACGGCCCGGGACCGGTGGCCGGATCTCGCCAAGGCGCTGGGGCAGGACCCGAAGGCTCTTGGCGAACGGCTCGAGCAGAACGCGAATCGCGAATACATGTATCTCGTACGCGGCTTGACGCCCGAGCGAGGCGAACAGGTTCTGGATCTCAAGGTCCCCGGTGTCTATTCCCAGGAAGAGTTTCGCCGCTTCTATCCCGCTGCGGACGTGACAGCGCATGTGATCGGCTTTACCGATATCGACGATCATGGTCGGGAAGGCCTGGAGCTGGCGTTCAATGACTGGCTGTCGGGCGTGCCGGGTAAGCGTCAGGTGCTGAAAGACCGCCGGGGTCGACTGATCAAGGATGTCCAGGTCACGCAGAATGCGAAGCCTGGCAAGGCTCTCGCCCTTTCGATCGACCTGCGTTTGCAGTACCTGGCACATCGCGAACTGCGCAATGCACTGGTGGAGTTCGGTGCAAAGGCGGGCAGTCTTGTGATGATGGATGTGAAGACCGGCGAAGTACTGGCCATGGTCAATCAGCCTAGTTACAACCCCAATAACCGCCGCAATCTTCAGCCGGCAGCGATGCGTAATCGCGCAATGATCGATGTGTTCGAGCCCGGCTCCACGATGAAGCCGTTCTCCATGACGGCTGCGCTGGAAACCGGACGCTGGAAGCCTCAGGACAAGGTCGATGTATGGCCGGGGTCCTTGCAAATTGGCCGCTATACCATCAAGGACGTTTCACGGACTGAGGGCCGCGATCTCGATTTGACCGGCATCCTTATCAAATCCAGCAACGTTGGTATGAGCAAGGTCGCATTCGATATCGGAGGCCAGGCCATCTTTGACGTGATGCACCAGGTTGGACTGGGTCGCGATACTGGCTTGGGTTTCCCGGGTGAGCGTGTAGGCAACCTTCCGAATTACCGCGAATGGCGCAAGGCGGAGACGGCGACGCTTTCCTATGGCTATGGACTCTCCGTAACGGCCGTACAGCTCGTCCATGCCTATTCAGTGTTCGCCAACCACGGAAAGATCGTGCCGTTGTCCCTGACTCGGGTGGACAGCCAGCCCGAGGGTGCCCAGGTTATTCCTGAAGATGTCGCCAAGACCATGCAAGGCATGCTGCAGCAGGTCGTCGAGGCACCGGGTGGTGTCTATCGCGCACAAGTGCCTGGCTATCACGTAGCCGGCAAAAGCGGCACCGCACGCAAAACGTCAACCGACAGCCGCGGTTATGCGGCCAACTCGTATCGTTCGTTGTTTGCAGGTTTCGCTCCAATGAATGATCCGCGTATTGCCGTCGCTGTCGTCATCGATGAGCCAAGCAAGAGCGGCTATTACGGTGGCCTGGTCTCTGCCCCGGTGTTCAGTCGTGTAATGGCAGGCGCGCTCCGCTTGCTGAATATTGCCCCTGACAACCTGCCGGAGCCGCAGCAGCAAACCGCGGAAAGCAAACCAGCGAACGGAGGGCGGACCTGATGCCCATGCCGCTCAACCAATTGCTTACGCAGGCCCAAAGCGCCGAGCTTATCCGTGAGCTGACATTGGACAGCCGTAACGTGCGGCCGGGTGATTTGTTTCTGGCCGTTCCGGGCGGTTCGCAGGATGGGCGTGACCACATTGGCGACGCGATCGCGCGTGGCGCAGCGGCGGTTGCTTATGAAGCCAAGGGTGCTTCCGCAATCGAGCCTGCCGGCATCCCATTGATCCCTATTACGAATCTGGCTGCGCAATTGTCCGCCATTGCGGGGCGGTTTTACGGTGAGCCTAGTCGAAGCGTACGGCTGATCGGCGTCACAGGCACCAACGGAAAAACCAGTGTGACCCACCTGTTGGCCCAGGCGCTCGATGCATTGGGTGAGCGGTGCGGGCTGGTGGGGACATTGGGCACAGGTTTTCATGGCTCGCTGCAGAGCGGACGCCATACCACGCCCGATCCCTTGTCCCTCCAGGCATCCTTGGGTCTGCTGAAAAAGCAGGGCGCTCATGCGGTCGCCATGGAGGTGTCGTCCCATGGCTTAGATCAGGGGCGGGTGAGCGGCCTGGATTTCAAGGTCGCCGTCTTCACGAACCTGTCCCGCGATCATCTGGATTACCACGGGACGATGGATGCTTATGGCGAAGCCAAAGCCACCCTTTTCGCTTGGCCAGGGCTGCGTTGCCGAGTCATCAACAAGGACGACGCGTTTGGTGCTGATCTGGCGGAACGCTCAAGCGACGCCCGGCTGATCACCTATAGCCTGGGTGACAGCTCTGCGACTGTCCATTGCCCTCGTGCCGACTTCGATGACACCGGAGTTCGCGCATACCTGGTTACGCCTCAGGGTGAAGGTCTGCTGCGCAGCGCGCTTTTAGGTGAGTTCAATCTAAGCAATCTGCTCGCGGTCGTTGGCACGTTGATCGGTCTCAATTACCCGCTCGATGAAATCCTCAAGGTGATGCCGACCTTGCAGGGGCCCGCGGGTCGTATGCAGCGTGTCGGCGGCGGCCTTCGTCCGCTCGTGGTCGTCGATTATGCCCATACGCCGGATGCGCTTGAAAAGGTGTTGGACGCACTGCGGCCACATGTCAAAGGGCAGCTCTACTGCATATTCGGTTGTGGCGGAGATCGCGACCGCGGCAAACGACCGCTGATGGCCGCGGTAGCAGAACGGCTGGCCGATCACGTCATCGTGACCGACGACAACCCACGCACCGAAGACGCGGCTCGCATTTTCGACGATATCCGCGGCGGCTTCATGAATGCCAATGCCGCGCGCTTCGTCTCAGGCAGGGCGCGGGCCATTGAGTCGACCGTTGCTGCGCTCCGCGTTGACGACGTGGTTCTGCTTGCCGGCAAAGGCCATGAGGACTATCAGGAAATCAATGGCGTCCGCCATCCGTTTTCTGATTTGGCACTCTCCGAAGCCGCGCTCGATGCCTGGGAGGGTCAGCAATGATTGAGCCGATGAGCCTGAAAGCACTCGCGCAAGCGCTCGATGGCCACGCTACGGCGGACGCCTCTTTCTCAAGCGTTTCTACCGATAGCAGGGCAATTCGTTCGGGTGATTTGTTCGTTGCGTTGACGGGGCCGCGGTTCGACGGTCATGACTATATCGAGCAGGTGGCAGCCAAAGGCGCAGCAGCTGTGCTCGTAGAGCGGGAAGTAGATGTCGCGGACATTCCACAGTTGGTGGTCAGCGACACTCGCAAGGCGCTCGGGCAGCTGGGTTCACTCAACCGACAGGCTTACACAGGCCGCCTCGCTGCAATCACAGGTTCGAGCGGCAAGACCACCGTCAAGGAGATGCTGGCCTGCATTCTTCGGTGCTTCGGGCCAGTATTGGCGACGCGTGGCAACCTGAATAATGAGCTGGGTGTTCCACTCACGCTGCTCGAGTTGTCGTCAGCCCATTGCAGCGCGGTGGTGGAGCTGGGCGCGAGCGGACTTGGCGAAATCGCCTACACCGTCAGTTTGGCCAAGCCGGACGTTGCGGTTCTCAACAACGCCGGTACGGCCCATGTCGGCGAGTTCGGCGGCCCCGAGAATATCGTGCGCGCGAAGGGCGAAATCATTGACGGGCTGGCCGATAGCGGCGTGGCCGTACTGAATCGAGACGACAAGGCTTTCACGACCTGGGTCGCACGCGCTTCAGGGCGTCGAGTAGTGAGTTTCGGCCTGGACGCTGCTGCGGATTTTCGCGCCACCGGCCTGATCCGAGATGCGAGAGGCTGCCATGGGTTCATGCTGGAGTCGCCTGCTGGTGACGCATTCGTTCAACTGAATCTGTTAGGCGCGCATAACGTTTGCAACGCACTTGCAGCCGCGGCGGCTGCAGCTGCGCTCGGCGTGTCCATCGAACATATCGTTGTAGGTCTGGAGGCACTTCAGCCAGTCAAGGGCCGCGCGGTTGCAAGGATCACGGACGGTGGTCTTCGCGTAATCGACGATTCATATAACGCCAATCCTGCTTCTGTCTGCGCGGCGGCCGATATCGTCGCCGGCTTTGAGGGTCGTCGGATATTGGTGCTTGGCGACATGGGTGAGCTGGGCGAGTGGGCCAGGCAGTCGCATGCCGACGTCGGTGCCTATGCGAAAGGGCGCGTGGACGCGCTCTACGCCGTTGGGCCACTGATGGCGCACGCGGTGGAGGCCTTTGGCTCTGACGGCCACCACTTCACGGATCAGGCCGGGTTGATCGCTGCTATCGCACAAGAGCACCGCCCGAATACCACCATTCTTATAAAGGGTTCACGCAGCGCCGCGATGGAAAATGTCGTGGGTGCGCTGTGCGGTTCCGCCGAGGAGAAACACTAGATGCTGCTGCTGTTGGCGGAATTCCTGCAACGTTTCCATAACGGTTTTGGCGTGTTCCAATACCTGACGTTGCGCGGGATTCTGGGCGTATTGACCGCGCTATCGCTGTCGCTATGGCTCGGTCCATGGATGATTCGTACGCTGCAGATGCGGCAGATAGGCCAGTCCGTCCGCACGGACGGCCCCCAGTCGCATCTTTCAAAAAAGGGCACCCCGACAATGGGGGGCGCGCTTATTCTGACGTCTATCGCCATCAGTACGCTGCTCTGGGCGGACCTCTCGAATCGTTACGTGTGGGTGGTCCTGCTTGTAACGCTGCTGTTCGGCGCCATCGGCTGGGTCGACGATTACCGCAAGGTTATCGAGAAGAATTCACGGGGGCTGCCAAGCCGCTGGAAATATTTCTGGCAGTCCGTGTTTGGTCTCAGTGCCGCCATCTTTCTCTATATGACGGCCAAGACCCCGATCGAAACGACCCTGATCCTGCCGTTGATCAAGACCATCGAGATTCCCCTGGGTATCGCCTTTATAGTCCTGACGTACTTCGTCATCGTCGGATCGAGCAATGCGGTGAACCTGACCGACGGGCTCGACGGCCTCGCGATCATGCCGACCGTGATGGTGGGCGGTGGCTTGGGTATCTTCTGCTATCTCTCCGGCAACGCCAACTTCTCGGAATATCTGCTTATTCCTTATGTGCCGGGCGCGGGTGAACTGATCATTTTCTGCGGTGCACTTACCGGGGCCGGTCTTGGGTTTCTATGGTTCAACACCTATCCGGCACAGGTCTTCATGGGAGATGTCGGCGCGCTGGCACTGGGCGCTGCCCTTGGCACGATTGCTGTCATCGTCCGACAGGAAGTCGTTCTGTTCATCATGGGCGGCGTGTTCGTGATGGAAACGCTCTCGGTGATCATCCAGGTCGCGTCATTCAAGTTGACCGGCAAGCGTGTGTTTCGTATGGCCCCCATTCACCACCACTTTGAACTGAAGGGCTGGCCCGAGCCCCGCGTGATCGTGCGCTTCTGGATCATTACGGTGATCCTGGTGCTCGTCGGCCTGGCCACGCTCAAACTGCGTTGAGGACGAGATGAGCCTGATCGCTTCCGACCAATTCCGCATCGTTGTCGGCCTCGGCAAGAGCGGCATGTCTCTGGTGCGCTACCTGGCGCGCCAAGGCGTGCCATTTGCCGTGGTCGACAGCCGCGAAAATCCACCGGAATTGGCGACGCTGCGTACCGAGTACCCTGAAGTCGAAGTTCGTTGCGGTGAGCTGGATGCCGAATTTCTCGCGCGGGCCGCGGAGTTGTTGGTCAGCCCGGGTCTGGCGATTTCCACGCCTGCGCTTCAGGAGGCTGCCAGGCGTGGTGCCCGGCTGTCGGGTGATATCGAGCTGTTCGCTCGTTTGGCGAAAGCGCCCATCGTTGCAATAAGTGGTTCGAACGCGAAGAGCACGGTGACGACACTCGTTGGCGACATGGCCCGTGCAGCTGGCCGTCGTGTCGCGGTGGGGGGCAATCTTGGTACGCCAGCGCTCGATCTGTTGGCCGATGACGTGGAACTGTACGTCATCGAGCTGTCCAGCTTTCAGCTCGAGACCACGAATCGCTTGAACGCTGAGGTCGCGACGGTCCTGAATGTCAGCGAAGATCATATGGACCGGTACGCGGATCTCCAGGCCTATCATCTGGCAAAGCACCGTATCTTCCAGGGGGCACGGCAGGTTGTCGTGAATCGCCAGGATGCGCTGTCCCGCCCCTTGATTGCAGATCAGGTTCCCTGCTGGACATTCGGGCTCGACAGGCCGGATTTCAAGGGGTTCGGGTTGCTTGATGCCGACGGCGCAAAGCAACTGGCATTCCAGTTCGACGCCTTGATGCCGGTCAGTGAGCTCAAGATACGCGGCGCTCACAACCAAGCAAATGCGCTTGCGGCGCTGGCGCTTGGCCATGCCGTGGGTCTTCCGTTCGACGCGATGTTGCATGCGCTGCGCGAATTCACGGGGCTACCCCACCGGTGTGAGTGGGTACGTGAGCGTGACGGCGTCACCTACTACAACGATTCCAAAGCCACGAATGTGGGCGCTGCGTTAGCGGCCATCGAAGGGCTTGGTGCTGACATTTCCGGGAAGGTAGTGCTCATTGCCGGCGGCGATGGCAAGGGCGCGGATTTCTCCGCGTTACGCGATCCAATCGCCCGGCAGTGCCGTACCGTGGTCCTCATGGGTCGCGATGCCGATCGTATCGCTACGGTACTGGCACCTTCGACGGCTATCGTGCGCGTCGACAGTCTCGAGCAGGCGGTACACGCTGCGGCGGATGCTGCAGAAGCGGGCGACGCCGTGCTGCTCGCGCCTGCATGCGCAAGCTTCGACATGTTCCGCAACTTCGAAGACCGCGGACATCAGTTCGCCGCTACCGTAGGAGGGCTGCAATGATGTGGCAATTGCTGCGCTCCGCCCCATCGCCGCTTCACAGCCGTCGCGGCATCGACATGGATTTTCCTTTCCTGGCCGGCTGTCTCGCGCTGCTGGGACTCGGCCTGGTGATGATTACGTCCGCGTCGTCGGAAGTCGCCGCGGTGAACGCTGGTAATCCGCTTTACCACATGATTCGTCACCTCATCTATATCGTCATTGGTTTGGCAGGGTTTGTTTGTGCGCTGTTAGTACCAATGGCGACCTGGCAGCGGCTCGGAGGCTGGCTGCTGATCGCTGCGTTCGGACTGCTTGTGGTAGTGCTGATCCCCGGCATCGGCCGGGAGGTCAACGGTTCGATGCGTTGGGTCGGCTTCGGGATGTTCAACGTTCAGCCGTCCGAGATCGCTAAAGTCTTTGTCGTGCTGTATCTCGCAGGCTATCTGGTTCGGCGCCAGGCCGAGGTGCGAGAAAGCTGGGCAGGATTTTTCAAACCGTTCATTGTGCTGATGCCCATGGCATTCCTGCTGTTGCTTGAGCCCGATTTCGGAGCCACGGTAGTGATGATGGGGGCAGCCGCTGCCATGCTCTTCCTGGGCGGCGTAGGGATCTTCCGGTTCGGGCTGATGGTGATTCTGGCGGTCGGAGCCGTGTTCGTTCTCGTCCAGACTCAGCAATATCGCTTGCAGCGTCTGATCACGTTCACTGATCCATGGGCGGACCAGTACGGCGCTGGCTATCAGTTGACCCAGGCCCTGATCGCGTTCGGTCGCGGTGAGTGGTTTGGCGTCGGGCTCGGCAATAGCATCCAGAAGCAGTTCTACCTACCTGAAGCGCATACAGACTTTGTATTTTCAGTGCTGGCCGAAGAACTCGGTGTAGTCGGGTCGCTTGCGACCGTCGCACTCTTTACATTCGTTTGCGTGCGCGGGCTGTTCATCGGGTTGTGGGCGGAGCGCGCCAAGCAGTATTACGCGGCCTATACGGCATACGGTCTGTCGTTCCTGTGGATTGGCCAGTTCCTGATCAACATTGGCGTAAACGCCGGCCTTCTCCCCACCAAAGGCCTGACGTTGCCATTCCTCAGTTACGGCGGCAGCTCGCTGGTGATCTGTTGCGTCAGTATGGGGCTGCTATTGCGGCTCGAATGGGAGACCCGCTACCAGCTGGGAAGTGAAGACGTCGATTTCGTGGAAGACGACTTCCCGGAAGATCCGCAGGAGGGCACGCGTTATGCCCGGTAACGTGCTGATCATGGCGGGCGGTACAGGTGGACACGTATTCCCTGCGCTTGCTTGCGCTCGCGAGTTTGCGGCCCGAGGTTACACCGTTCATTGGCTCGGTACGCCGCGTGGCATAGAGAACGACCTTGTACCCAAGGCGGGCCTGCCGTTACACCTTATCCAGGTCAGCGGTCTACGTGGCAAAGGCAAGCTGTCGCTGCTCAAGGCGCCCGTTCAGCTCATGGGCGCCCTGATGCAGGCACGCTCCATCGTCAAGTCACTGAAGCCGGTGTGCGTGCTCGGAATGGGCGGCTACGTCACCGGGCCGGGCGGATTGGCGGCGAAGCTGTGCAGGGTGCCACTGATCATTCACGAGCAAAATGCAGTTGCCGGTACAGCAAATCGCAGCCTGGTCCCCTTTGCTTCGCGAGTGTGTGAAGCGTTCCCGGATACCTTCAGCGCATCGGCAAAGCGCCGGACTACAGGCAACCCGGTTCGTGAAGAGTTGTTTCTCGAGCCGAGCCGCGAGCCGCTGACCGGGCGCCGCCCCCGCCTGCTCGTACTGGGCGGAAGCCTTGGTGCTGAGCCACTCAACAAGTTATTGCCTGCGGCACTTGCACTTGTCGACGTGTCGCTGCGGCCCGAAGTCTTTCACCAGGCGGGCCGCGAGCACGCAGGGGTAACTGCAGGGCGTTACGAAGCGGCGGCCGTCGAGGCGCGGGTTGAACCCTTCATCGGCGATATGGCATGGGCCTACGGGTGGGCAGACTTGGTGGTATGCCGTGCCGGCGCGCTTACCGTAAGCGAATTGGCCGCCGCAGGGCTGCCCGCCTTCTTGGTGCCGCTGCCCCATGCAATCGACGATCACCAGCGATTGAACGCCGAATACCTGGCCAAGGCAGGCGCAGCCTTCCTTTTGCCACAAGCTAGTACCGACGCAGCGCTGCTCGCAGCTCGGTTGAATGAGGTTTTGATGGATCCGGAGAAACTCGCCGCGATGGGCACACAGGCCAGAAGTCAGGCCAAGCCAGCTGCAACGCGACACGTTGTGGATATTTGCCTGGAGGTGGCTAATGGTTAAGTCTCCAGCAGCGGTCCAGGCGGAAGTGCGGCGCATGCGTCAGATTCGTCGAATCCATTTTGTGGGCATCGGCGGCGCAGGCATGTGCGGTATTGCCGAGGTGCTGTTGAACCTGGGTTACGAAGTGACCGGGTCAGATCTCAAGACATCGCCCGTTACCGAGCGCCTGGTGAGCTTTGGCGCGAAGGTTGCCATCGGCCATCGTGCGGAAAACGCTCATGGAACCGACGTGCTGGTGGTGTCGAGCGCGGTCAACACCTCCAATCCGGAAGTCGCATTTGCGTTGGAGAACCGCGTCCCTGTAGTCCGCCGCGCCGAAATGCTCGCTGAGTTGATGCGTTATCGCCATGGCATTGCGGTCGCAGGTACGCACGGTAAGACCACAACGACCAGTCTGTTGGCATCGGTTTTCGCCGCGGCGGGCCTGGACCCGACATTCGTGATCGGCGGACGTCTGAACGCGGCCGGGACGAATGCTCAGCTCGGTGGAAGCCGCTTCCTGATCGCCGAAGCCGATGAAAGTGATGCGAGCTTCCTGCACCTGCAGCCAATGGTGGCCGTCGTCACGAACATCGATGCCGACCACATGACCACCTACGGTGGCGACTTTGGGAAGCTCAAGAAGACCTTCGTCGAGTTCCTGCATAACTTGCCGTTCTATGGGCTGGCGGTCATGTGTATCGATGACCCGGTTGTCAGCGAGATCCTGCCGCAGGTAAGCCGGCCTGTATTGACCTACGGCCTCAGTGAGCAGGCTGATGTGCGCGCCACCGACATTCGTCAGGAAGGAATGCGTACCCACTTTACCGTTATCCGCAAGGGCATGGCGCCGTTGCGGGTATCGGTAAACATGCCGGGTAACCATAACGTTTTGAATGCGCTCGCCACGATTGCCATCGCTACGGATGAAGGCATCGAAGATGAGGCGATCGTTCAGGGGCTTTCGGGCTTCCAGGGCGTCGGGCGCCGCTTCCAGGTCTACGGTGAGCTGCCTGTCGAAGACGGGTCTGTGATGGTCGTCGATGACTACGGCCACCATCCTCGCGAGGTGGCGGCGGTCATCAAGGCGGTGCGTGGCGGGTGGCCCGAGCGTCGCCTTGTCATGGTGTATCAACCGCACCGATTCAGTCGCACGCGTGACTTGTACGAGGACTTCGTCCAAGTGCTGGGAGACGCCAATGTCCTGTTGTTGATGGAAGTCTATCCCGCTGGCGAGGAGCCAATTCCAGGGGCGGACAGCCGCAACCTGTGCCATAGCATCCGGCAGCGTGGCCGCTTGAACCCTATTTACGTCGAGCGCGGCGCGGAGCTTGCGCCGCTTCTCAAACCGCTGTTGCGCGCTGGCGACATTCTGCTCTGCCAGGGGGCAGGGGATGTAGGCGGAATTGCGCCTCAGTTAATGCAAAGCCCGCTGTTCACCGATGGCCGGAGGGCCAGATCATGAAGCCGAACATGGACCCTAAGGCGTTTGGCCGTGTAGCCGTACTCTACGGCGGCACCAGCGCAGAGCGCGAAGTTTCGTTGAACTCCGGCATCATGGTGCTCGAGTCCTTGCGTTCGGCTGGCGTTGATGCGTTCGGTATCGATGTAGGGCCTGATATTCTTTCGCGTTTGCAGAGCGAACAGATCGATCGTGCGTTCATCGTGCTGCATGGTCGCGGTGGTGAGGACGGCTCGATGCAGGGCCTGCTGGAAGTTGCCGGCATTCCCTACACCGGCAGCGGGATCCTCGCGTCAGCGCTGGCGATGGACAAGCTGAAGACCAAGCAGGTCTGGACAAGCCTCGGCATTCCGACGCCTCGCCATGCGGTTCTTGGGTCAGAATCCGACTGCCGGTCGGCAGCAAAGGAACTGGGCTTCCCTCTGATCGTCAAACCCGCCCATGAAGGCTCCAGTATCGGCATGGCCAAGGTCAATGACGTCGAGGGATTGATTGGCGCTTGGCGTGATGCGCGCGGCTACGACGCGCAAGTGCTGGTCGAACAATGGATTCAGGGTCCCGAGTACACCGTTTCAATGCTGCGCGGCGAAATGCTGCCGCCCATCGCTTTAGGCACGCCCCACATCTTTTACGACTACGACGCAAAATACCTCGCCTCCGATACCCAATATCGCATTCCATGCGGCCTGGACGCGGACAAGGAAGCGGAACTCAAAGCGCTATGCGCCCGTGCCTGTGAGGCCGTTGGGGTGCGCGGTTGGGGGCGCGTGGATGTCATGCAGGACGCTGAAGGCGACTTTTGGTTGCTTGAAGTGAATACCGCGCCCGGCATGACCGACCACAGCCTGGTACCCATGGCAGCACGTGCGGCTGGCATCGAGTTCCCTGAGCTAGTCGTTGCCATCCTTTCTGACAGCGTCGAGGCGGAGGGCTGATCATGTTGCAGAGCATTCGTCATTCCCAGCCAATTGGCCGGCCTGCCGCGCGCAAAGCGCCACAGCGCGGTGCAAGCCGCCCGGTCGTCAAGGCACCGTTGTCCCAGCGATTGCCGAAGCCCAGCCTGTCGTTGTTCAAGCGGTTCAGTTGGCCGTTTCTGTTGGCCGCCCTAGGCTTCGGAAGCTACGAGCTTGCTCAGCGGGTCATGCCTTATGCCGACCGTCCCATCGCCCAGGTCGCGGTCGAGGGTGACATGAGCTATATCAGCCGCCAGGCGATCGAGCAGCGCATCGGGCCATACGTCACCGCCAATTTCTTCTCGGTCGACCTGGCGGGTATGCGCCAGGAACTCGAGGGCATGCCCTGGATCGCACATGCGGAAGTACGCCGCGTGTGGCCTGATCAGGTCGTTATCCGCCTTGAGGAACAGATGCCCATTGCACGCTGGGGCGACCAGGCATTGCTTAATAATCAAGGGCAGGCGTTCGAACCGCGCGACCTGTCTCATTACGATCAGTTGCCGTTGCTCAATGGCCCTCAGCGTGCCCAGCAACGTGTAATGCAGCAGTATCAGGTGCTCAGCCAGTTGCTGCGCCCGCTGGGTTTCAGCATCGCTGGCCTGGAGCTTCGGGAGAGGGGCAGCTGGTTCCTTACTACCGCGGCGAATGACCGTGGCCCAGGCTTCGAGCTGTTCCTGGGTCGCGATCGTGTCGTTGAAAAAGTACGCCGCTTCATCGCGATTTATGACCACGCGTTGAAAGAGCAAATCGCTAACGTCAAGAGCGTCGATCTCCGCTATGCCAACGGCCTTGCCGTGGCCTGGCGTGAACCGGCGCCCGAAGCGACGGAAAAGTCCGTCGCCATGAAATAACAGGAGAATCCGCGGATTATGGCAACCACACAAAGCGGCAAAATGATCGTCGGACTGGATATCGGCACCTCCAAGGTCGTCGCACTGGTAGGCGAAATTGCCGCGGACGGCCAACTCGAAATCGTCGGGATCGGCACGCACCCGTCGCGTGGTCTGAAGAAGGGTGTGGTAGTCAATATTGAGTCCACCGTGCAGTCGATCCAGCGTGCCGTGGAGGAAGCCCAGCTGATGGCCGGCTGCCGCATCCACTCGGCTTTCGTTGGCGTGGCCGGCAACCACATCCGCAGCCTCAACAGCCATGGCATCGTCGCGATCCGGGATCGTGAAGTGAGCACGGCGGATCTCGAACGTGTTCTCGACGCGGCTCAGGCGGTTGCGATCCCTGCCGACCAGCGGGTCCTTCATACGCTGCCTCAGGACTATGTGATCGACAATCAGGAAGGCGTACGTGAGCCGCTGGGTATGTCGGGGGTTCGCCTGGAGGCGAAGGTGCACGTCGTCACCTGCGCCGTCAACGCAGCGCAAAACATCGAGAAATGTGTTCGTCGTTGCGATCTCGAGGTGGACGACATCATTCTCGAGCAGTTGGCCTCGGCGTATGCGGTACTGACGGACGATGAGAAAGAGCTGGGCGTGTGCCTCGTCGATATCGGTGGTGGTACGACTGACATCTGCGTCTTCACCGAAGGTGCCATCCGTCACACGGCGGTGATTCCGATTGCGGGCGATCAGGTTACCAACGACATTGCCATGGCATTGCGCACGCCGACTCAGTACGCCGAAGAGATCAAGATCCGCTACGCCTGCGCGCTTGCCAAGCTGGCCGGCGCTGGCGAAACCATCAAAGTGCCCAGTGTGGGCGATCGTCCTCCACGTGAGCTGTCCCGCCAGGCCCTGGCCGAGGTGGTAGAACCGCGTTACGACGAACTCTTCACACTGGTTCAGGCCGAACTGCGCCGCAGCGGCTACGAAGACATGGTACCGGCCGGCATCGTGCTGACCGGGGGAACCTCCAAAATGGAAGGCGCTGTCGAGCTGGCGGAAGAAATCTTCCACATGCCAGTCCGACTGGGTATGCCACAGACGGTCAAGGGCCTGACCGATGTCGTGCGCAACCCCATCTATTCCACAGGCGTAGGCCTGTTGCTCCATGGAATGCAGAAGCCGGCCGATGGTAGTGGCCTGAGTGGCTATAGCGCCTATAGCAGCTCAAGCGAGGAGAGCAAGGTCCCGGTACTCGAGCGCATCAAGCGCTGGGTGCAGGGCAATTTTTAGTAGTGCAGTAGGCGAAACCAACTAGAAGACTTACGAGGAGAGGGAAAATGTTTGAATTGGTAGACAACGTCCCAACCAGCGCAGTGATCAAAGTGATCGGTGTGGGTGGCGGCGGCGGTAACGCCGTCAACCACATGGCCAAGAGCGGCATCGAAGGCGTCGAATTCATCTGTGCAAATACCGACGCCCAAGCACTGAAAAACATCACCGCGCGCACCGTATTGCAACTGGGCACTGGCGTGACCAAAGGGCTGGGTGCTGGCGCCAACCCCGAAGTGGGTCGTCAGGCCGCCATGGAAGACCGTGATCGCATCGCCGAAGTGCTGCAGGGCACGGACATGGTCTTCATCACCACAGGCATGGGTGGCGGTACCGGTACCGGCGCTGCTCCCATCATTGCCGAAGTGGCCAAGGACATGGGTATCCTCACCGTTGCGGTCGTGACCCGTCCGTTCCCCTTCGAAGGCCGCAAGCGCATGGTCATCGCCGACGAGGGTATTCGTGCCCTGGCCGAGAGCGTCGACTCCCTCATCACCATCCCGAACGAAAAGTTGCTCACCATCCTCGGCAAGGATGCGAGTCTGCTGGCTGCGTTCTCAAAGGCTGACGACGTGTTGTCGGGCGCCGTGCGTGGCATCTCCGACATCATCAAACGTCCAGGCATGATCAACGTCGACTTCGCGGACGTTAAGACCGTGATGAGCGAGATGGGTATGGCGATGATGGGCACCGGTTGCGCGAGCGGTCCAAATCGTGCCCGCGAGGCGACAGAAGAGGCCATTCGCAATCCGCTGCTCGAAGACGTCAATCTTCAGGGCGCGCGCGGCATCCTCGTCAACATCACCGCGGGTCCGGACCTGTCGTTGGGTGAGTATTCCGACGTGGGTAGCATCATCGAGCAGTTCGCTTCCGAACACGCGACCGTCAAGGTTGGCACCGTGATCGACCCGGATATGCGCGACGAGCTTCACGTGACAGTCGTTGCAACCGGCCTGGGCACTCGGATCGAGAAGCCTGTCAAAGTCGTCGACAACACTGTCCAGGCTCAGCCCATGCAGCCTGCTGTGACGCAGCAACAGCAGCCTGCTCGCCCTGAGCAGCCGGCTGTCAACTACAAGGAGTACGAGCGTCCAACCGTTCAGCGCCAGAGTCACTCCGGTGCAGCAACCGCAGCCAAGATGAACCCGCACGATGATCTGGACTATCTCGATATTCCGGCCTTCCTGCGTCGTCAGGCCGATTGAGAAGGACTATCGACCGCATGGTAGCGATCGGTATAAAGCAAATGGGGCATCTGCTATGATCGCCCCATTGCTGATAACAGCTCGCAACTAGCGGAAAGCGATTTCGTACATGATCAAACAACGCACACTGAAGAACACCATCCGTGCCACCGGCATCGGCCTGCACTCGGGTCAGAAGGTCTACCTGACTCTGAAACCGGCGCCAGTGGACAGCGGAATCAAGTTCTGCCGCGTCGATCTCGACCCACCCGTCGAGATCCAGGCGTATGCTGAAAATGTAGGTGCAACCACCATGTCGACTACCCTGATCAAGGGTGATGTGAAGGTCGACACGGTCGAGCATCTGCTGTCGGCAATGGCCGGATTGGGCATCGATAACGCCTACATCGAATTGTCCGCATCCGAAGTGCCGATCATGGATGGAAGCGCAGGTCCTTTCGTTTTCCTGATTCAATCAGCGGGGCTGGAAGAACAGGATGCGGCGAAGAAATTCATTCGCATCAAACGGGAAGTCAAAGTGACCGACGGGGACAAGAGCGCAACATTCCTGCCGTTCGAGGGCTTCAAGGTCGGGTTTGAAATCGAATTCGATCATCCGGTATTCCACAACCGTACCAAAACGGCGAGCGTCGACTTCTCCAGCACGTCGTTCGTGAAAGAAGTGAGTCGAGCACGGACCTTCGGGTTCATGCGCGATCTGGATTACATGCGTTCCAACAACCTGGCACTCGGCGGTAGCGTCGATAACGCCATCGTTGTTGCCGAAGACGGTGTGATGAACGAAGACGGCCTTCGCTACGAGGACGAATTCGTACGGCACAAGATATTGGACGCCATCGGCGACCTGTACTTGCTGGGCAACAGCCTGATTGGCGAATACCAGGGCTACAAGTCCGGCCATGGTCTCAACAATCGCCTTCTCAGAGCGCTGATCGCGCAGCCGGATGCATATGAAGTAGTGACGTTCGAAGACGATTCGGCCGCCCCTATTTCCTACATGCAACCTGCCGCGCACGCATGATGTAATACCTCTCCAAGAATTGGGCCGCCTTCGGGCGGCCTTTTTTGTGAGCGTACGAAATGGCGTCGACGCGTCCGGCGGGGCAGTGGAGCGGGCACCGGCCGACCGCAGCAGAAATCCTGCCCGGCTTCAGGATTTGCGTTCGGCGTGGCGCGCCAGGCGCTCCAGTGCGGACCGCAGGCGAGGGTCACTGATACCCTCTGCGGTGGCGCGTACCGCTTCGGCCGCGCCTGTGGACAAAAGCGGAGGCGGCGGCAAACCAGGTGCGCTTGATCCCGAGGGCTGTACCTTGATGAGAATGCGTTCGAGCGATGCAAACGTTTCGTCGGACTGAAGCTGACGAAGCAGGCGCCGTTGCTGGTAGCGCATCCGGGTGGCCCAATTGCTGTCGCTGATGATCAGAAGCAAGCTGCCCTCGCGGAATGCCGCGACCCGACAACAGCCCCGCGCCGCCGGCTGCAACTGCGCTTCGACAAGTCGCTGAAATTTCTCGAGTCGACCGGCCTGATCGACAAGCGCGCGAAGCGGTCGAGCCTCTTTCAGCAGTGCCGCAGGGGTGCGGGCAGGAGTAGGGCGTACGCTCATTTCCATAATCCAGGCAGATCGAGCTGCATCTTATCAGAGTGCTCATACGCCGCGTGTGGCCTGGCGCTGTGACCCTCGCCATACCCTTCTGTGATCTGGCCTGCTGGCTCCTGGCTTTTATCCTTTGCGTTTCCGAGTAGAATGTCCCCCTTTCGCATGCGGCGGTCGCGCCGCAAGGACGCGGGAACTCGTTGTCCTCAATCCATTTCGAGTGGAAGTAACTGCCCTTATGTTTGCGCCTTTGTTGAAAAAACTCTTTGGAAGCAAGAACGAGCGCGAGGTCAAGCGGATGGCGCGGGCGGTCCAGGCCGTCAACGTCCTCGAAGAGCAGATGGTCGCGCTGAGCGATGAGCAACTGCGCGGCAAGACCGAAGAGTTCAAGGCTCGGTTCGCCAAGGGCGAATCGCTGGACAAGTTGCTTCCGGAAGCGTTCGCGGTAGTCCGTGAGGCTGGCAAGCGTGTGATGGGCATGCGTCACTTCGACGTCCAGCTCATCGGCGGCATGGCATTGCATGAAGGCAAGATTGCCGAAATGCGAACCGGCGAGGGTAAAACGCTCGTGGGCACCCTGGCCGTGTACTTGAATGCATTGTCCGGCAAGGGCGTGCACGTGGTCACGGTCAACGATTACCTTGCGCGTCGGGACGCTAACTGGATGCGCCCGCTCTACGAATTCCTCGGCCTATCCGTTGGCATCGTGTTGCCCTTTCAGCCGCCGGAAGAAAAGCGCGCTGCCTATGCCTCGGACATCACCTACGGCACGAACAACGAGTTCGGTTTCGACTACCTGCGCGACAACATGGCGTTCAGCCTCGCTGACAAATTCCAGCGCGAACTGAATTTCGCTGTGGTCGACGAAGTTGACTCCATCCTCATCGATGAAGCGCGCACCCCGCTGATCATTTCTGGACAGGCTGAAGACAGCTCTCGCCTGTACACCCAGATCAATCAGATGATTCCCCGCCTGCAGCGGCATGTCGAACCTGAAGAAGGCGCGGAAGGCCAAGAGGGCCATTACACCATCGACGAAAAGACCCGTCAGGTGGAAATGACTGAAGCTGGCCACCAGTTCATCGAAGAAATTCTCACGCAGTCGGGCCTTCTCGCGGAAGGTGAAAGCCTCTATTCGGCGCATAACCTTGGATTGCTCACACACGTCTATGCGGGCTTGCGTGCCCACACGCTCTTCCATCGCAACGTTGAATACATCGTCCAGAACGACCAGGTCGTTCTCATCGATGAGCACACGGGCCGTACGATGCAGGGCCGTCGCCTATCGGAGGGCCTGCATCAGGCGATCGAGGCGAAAGAAGGGGTGACCATCCAGGCGGAAAGCCAGACACTCGCTTCGACAACGTTCCAGAACTACTTCCGTCTCTATAACAAGCTAGCCGGCATGACCGGGACGGCTGACACGGAAGCGTTCGAATTCCACCAGATCTACGGACTCGATGTGGTCGTAATTCCGACCCACCGGCCAATTCTGCGTAAGGATTTCAATGACCTGGTTTACCTGACCCAGGAAGAAAAGTACCAGGCAATCATTGCTGACGTTAAGGAATGCCAGGCCCAGGGTCGGCCAATCCTGGTCGGTACCGCTTCGATCGAAACCTCGGAATATGTTTCTCAGCTTTTGGCAAAGGCGGGCATCGAACACAAGGTTCTGAACGCCAAATACCATGAAAAGGAAGCCGAGATCATTGCTCAGGCGGGTCGCCCAGGCGCGGTAACGCTTGCAACCAACATGGCCGGCCGTGGTACCGACATCCTGTTGGGCGGCAACTGGGAAGTTGAGGTTGCCTCGCTGGAGAATCCAACCGACGAGCAGATCGCCGAGATCAAGGCGCAGTGGCAGAAACGGCACCAGCAGGTTATCGAGGCCGGCGGCTTGCACGTTATTGCCTCGGAACGGCACGAGTCGCGCCGTATCGACAACCAGTTGCGTGGGCGTGCGGGCCGCCAGGGCGATCCAGGCTCCAGCCGGTTCTACCTGTCTCTGGAAGATAGCCTGATGCGCATCTTCGCCTCCGACCGCGTGAAGAACTTCATGAAAGCGCTTGGTATGCAGTCGGGTGAAGCGATCGAGCATCGCATGGTGACGAATGCGATCGAGAAGGCGCAGCGCAAGGTAGAAGGCCGTAACTTCGATATCCGCAAGCAGCTCCTTGAGTTCGACGACGTGGCCAACGAGCAGCGCAAGGTGATCTACCACATGCGCAACAGCTTGCTGGCGGCCGACAACATCGGCGATACGATCAAGGAATTCCGGGAAGAGGTGCTGAAGGCGATGATCGACCAGCACATCCCGCCACAGTCGATGCCTGAGCAGTGGGATGTCGCTGGCCTTGAGGCGGCGCTCTACAGTGATTTCGGCATCAAGTTGCCGGTTCAGCAGTGGCTGGACGAGGACGACAGCCTCTTTGAAGAGACGCTACGCGAGAAGATTGGCGAGCACTTGATCGCTGCCTACGAAGAAAAGGAAACCCTGGCCGGCGAGGAAGCACTGCGTACCTTCGAGAAGCAGATGGTTTTGCGCGTGCTGGACGATCTGTGGAAGGATCACCTGTCCACGATGGATCATTTGCGTCACGGTATTCATCTTCGCGGCTATGCTCAGAAGAACCCGAAGCAGGAGTACAAGCGCGAGTCGTTCACCCTGTTCCAGGAGTTGCTCGAATCCATCAAGCGCGATTCCATTCGTGTACTTTCACACGTTCAGGTGCGGCGCGAGGATCCGGCGGAGGAAGAGGCGCGTATGCAGCGTGAGGCCGAGGCCATGGCTCAGCGTATGCAGTTCCAGCACGAAACCGCGCCTGCGATCGACGCGCCCGAGGCGGCCGAAGAGGGCGAAGTGGCCGTTGCGCCAGCGCCCGCTCGCACTGAGCAGAAGATAGGCCGCAATGAACCCTGTCCGTGTGGTTCCGGCAAGAAATACAAGCACTGCCACGGGCAGGTGCAGTAACAACCGGGCCGAGATCGATTCTGGTCCCTGTCACGCCGCGACGGTTCATCCTGCCGCGGCGTTTTTCTTTGATTCGCACGAGGAGTTTGCTGATGGCTGTCGGTCTTGGTCCCTTGCCAACGTTGCACCCGGTACCTGGTTTTGAGCTGGGCATCGCTTCTGCCGGCATCAAGCGTCCCGGACGCAAGGACGTCGTCGTCATGCGGTGTGCGGAAGGCTCCAATGTCGCGGGCGTTTTCACGTTGAATGCCTTTTGTGCGGCGCCCGTTACGATAGCCAAGCAGCGCGTGCATGGCTCCGTACGCTATTTGCTCACCAATACCGGCAATGCCAATGCCGGAACGGGCGCAGGCGGGATGAGCGCAGCGACACGGACTTGTGCGGCCCTGGCGACGTTGGCGAACGTGACTGAATCGGCTGTACTGCCATTCTCCACAGGCGTGATTGGTGAGCCGCTGCCGGTCGAAAAGATCGAAGCGGCGTTGCCGGCTGCGCTGGCTGATCTTCGTACGGACAATTGGGAAGCAGCGGCCAGTGGCATTATGACCACGGATACCTTGCCGAAGGGGGCCAGCCGCCAGTTCACGCATGACGGCGTGACCGTGACCGTGACCGGCATCAGCAAGGGCGCGGGCATGATTCGACCGAACATGGCGACCATGCTGGGTTACATCGCGACCGACGCGAAGGTAGACGCTAAGGTCCTTCAGGACCTGCTGCGCGACGCGGCAAACAAGTCGTTCAACCGCATTACGATCGATGGTGATACATCGACGAACGATTGCTGCATGCTCATCGCTACGGGGCAGGCCGACCTCCCGCAGATCGATCAGGCCGGTGGCGAATTGTTCACCAAATTCCGCGAAGCGGTATTGGATGTATCGATGGAGTTGGCGCAGGCGATTGTTCGAGACGGTGAAGGTGCGACCAAGTTCGTGACCGTCGAGGTCAACGGCGGTGCGACCTATCAGGAGTGCCTCGACGTTGCCTATGCGGTGGCACATTCGCCGCTGATCAAGACGGCCCTGTTCGCGTCGGACCCCAACTGGGGACGTATTCTGGCGGCAGTGGGACGGGCAGGCGTGCAGGATCTCGACGTGTCGAAGATCGATGTTTACCTGGGTGAAGTCTGTATTGCCAGCCAGGGCGGGCGCTCTTCTACCTATACCGAAGCGCAGGGTGCGGCTGTGATGGCAGAGGCAGAGATTGGTATTCGTATCGAGCTCGGTCGCGGTCATTGCAACGAGACGATCTGGACGACCGACCTTTCCCATGAATATGTGAAGATCAACGCCGAATACCGGACCTGATCATTCTGCAATTCCAGTTCGTCATCCTTGCATGATGGACTGGAATTGGCTTCTTCCATGCCATGTTGGAAGATAACTGCCACAGCACCGAAGGGGCAGTTGCCATCGCCATGAAACTCATTATCGGAAATCGCAACTACTCGTCCTGGTCGCTGCGGGCGTGGCTGGCCGTGCGTATCACAGGCGCCGATTGCGAGGTTTTGCGTGTGCCGCTATACGAGCCCGAATCACGCTCAACCCTGGCACGGCTGTCGCCTACGGGAAAGGTGCCTGTGCTCGAAACGGACCATGGGGTCATCTGGGACTCTCTAGCCATAAGCGAATATCTCGCGGAGTGTTTCCCCAATTCACCGCTCTTGCCGCGGGAGCCGCGCAGTCGTGCGGTCGCGCGATCCGTTTGTGCCGAGATGCACAGCGGCTTTGTGGCGCTTCGTGCTGCGCTACCCATGGATATGCAAAAAGACGAGCGACGCACGATCGACAATGAAGCCGTGCAGGCCGACATCGAGCGAATACTCGAGCTTTGGGCATACTGCCGGGAACGTTTTGGCAAGAATGGCAATTATCTATTTGATCAGCCTTCGCTGGCGGATGCCTTTTTTGCCCCGATCGCGAGTCGATTCAGAAGTTACCGCGTCGAGTTGCCTGGCGCTGCAATGGATTATGTCGAAGCCATTCATGAATGGCCGGCCTTCTCTGAGTGGCGGCAACTGGCGCTGGCTGAAAAGGAGGTGTTCAAACCATGAAGCGAATCCATGTGGCTGCTGCCGTTATCTGTTCCGATGACGAGCGGATTCTGATTGCCCGGCGCTCGCCCGATCGCCATCAGGGCGGTCTCTGGGAGTTTCCAGGGGGCAAGGTTGAAGCCGGTGAAGACGTGCGAGATGCGCTTGCTCGCGAGCTGAAGGAAGAGTTAGGTATCTCCGTCCTCGACGCTCGCCCGCTCATTCAGATCGAACACGATTACCCGGATAAGCAGGTCCTGCTGGACGTTTGGGAAGTCACTCGTTTTGAAGGCGAGCCCGACGGTGTCGAGGGGCAACCGCTGGCTTGGGTCACGGCCAGGAGTCTGGCTGAATATGATTTTCCAGCGGCCAATGGCCCCATCGTTTCTGCTGCGAGACTCCCGGATCGCTATCTGGTCACGCCTGACGCGCTTGAGCCGGGAGAGTTGTTGAACGGAATCCGCAAAGCGCTCGACGCTGGCGTCAAGCTGATCCAGCTTCGGGCGCCCGACATGTTTGATCCCCAATACCGGGATCTTGCAGTCGATGTGCAGGGCATCTGCGCCAACAAGGCACAGCTCATGCTGAAGGGGCCACTGGAGTGGCTCGGCGATTTTCCGGCAGCGGGTTGGCACCTGACGTCTTCGCAGCTTCGAAAGTATGTCGACAAGGGCCGCCCGTTCCCGCCGGATCGGTGGCTGGCAGCGTCCTGCCATAGCGCCGAAGAGCTGGATATGGCCAGGCGTATCGGTGCAGATTTCGTCACACTGTCGCCGGTGTTGGCCACTCGCACGCACCCCGACGCAACACCCTTGGGCTGGGATGAGGCGGGGCGCCTGATCAGACGGATCAACGTGCCAGTGTACGCCCTGGGTGGCATGACCAATGAACACGTTGTGCAGGCCCGAAGGCACGGCGCACAGGGTATTGCCGCCATACGGGGGCTGTGGCCGGACGCGCTGTGAGTGACTGCAGTGCCTCGGACGCGAGCGCCCTTAGTGGGTTGCCCTGAGATCAGCTCAGGTGCACAGGGGCAGGCGGGCCGACGAACGTGGACCAGCGGCGATCCATGATCTGCTGTTTGAGCACTTCGATAATGTCCACCAGCAACTCTTCAAGCGCGTAGTCATTGGCATCACCCTCATGCAGCCATGCCTCGAAAAACTCATCCGTGAGTTGAGTGGCCAGCCGCCTGAAGGGTTGTTCGCCCACGCCATTGACGGCGCTTTGAAGCAGCTTCGCAACGATATCCGAGAGTGCAGCGTCCAACGCATCGGCGACACGGCTACCCATAGGTAGCCGTCGAAGGTTGCGCAACTCATTGTTGTCTGCCAATGCAGCACTGATCAGCCCGCTGACGTACTGCTCGATGGCCGCGCGGTTGCCGAGGTAACCCTGCCTAACCATGGCGCTCAGACGTCGATCCAGATCGCCTAATACTTTTGCCTTACGGGGTCTGACCACGTCGTCTATTAGGCGTCGCGCCAGGTCATCACTACTGCCGATCTCCTGTTGAAGACGGGAAAACATCTTCACCATTACCCGGTCTGACAGCTCTTCCAGAAGCATTTGCCAGTACCGGTCAACGAATCGATACACCGCCCATTGCCGAACATCGATCAAACCCAGGCGCTGAAGGCGGATCGTCAGGCTCACCACACGAAGCACGCGGAGGATGCGGAAGCCACCAAGTGGAATGCATCCCAACACGTCGTACCAATGCGCAAATGGGTAGTAGTACCAACGGCTGTAGGTGCGCTCTGCGACGGCTACAGCCCAGCCTACAAGAACATCCAGTACGAAAACGGCGACGAACGCCAGGTCGATCAGTGCGAAGTGCGGATGTACCCGATCGGCGTAGAAGGTGTGGAACGTCGGCGCCACGATCGCAAGCAGGTCAGATAGCGGCCCAATGGCGAAGAGTGTGTCGAAAAGAATGAGTGTCAGGTTGATGATGACCAGAAGGACGATGAAGCCTTCCCATACGACATGAATACCGTCGCGACGGCGCGCGGGACTGGCGTGCTGGTTGCTCATACCGGTCGAGGTGCTGCTTGCCAAAGGATTTCATCGACCCCTTGATGGCGGGCGATGAGCCGGGACACAACGAAGAGCAGATCAGAAAGCCGGTTGAGGTAGCTCAGCAATTCGCTGCGTAGCGGCTCGATGTCGTGCAGCGTGCGGCACCGACGTTCGGCCGTACGCGCGGCGCTGCGGCAAAGATGCGCGTGTGCGATCGCGGTTGAGCCGCCTGGCAGGATGAAGTTGGTAAGCGGGCCAACGACCAAATTCCACTCATCAATAAGCGCCTCAAGACGTGTGATCTCCTGCGCGTCGAGGACTTGGTACTCCGGCATGGCGAGCTCGCCGCCAAGGTCGAACAGGCGATGCTGGCAGGGCGCAATGGCTTCAATGATTGCCGACAGGGCAGGATGGGATGTTGCCTCGCCCGCAAGCAGCGCCAGAAGCACGCCTATATGGCTATTGAGCGTGTCTACCTCTCCGATCGCCTCTATCCGCGGATGATCCTTCGCTACACGACGTCCATCCGCCAGGCCCGTCTCGCCCGAGTCGCCCGTACGGGTGTAGATCTTCGTCAAACGGTTTGCCATCGTTACGATTCCATCGTCCTGTCGGGCGAGGCCAGGGGCAGGCGCAGCGTGAAGCAGGTTCCCTGCCCGGGGTTAGAATGCACTTCCATCTGGCCTTTGTGATTGTTGGTAATGATGAAGTACGACACCGACAAGCCCAGACCAGTGCCCTGGCCGACCTCCTTGGTAGTGAAGAAGGGTTCGAAGATTCGTTTGCGGACGTCTTCGGGCATGCCAACGCCGTTGTCCTCGATCCTGATTTCCGCCCAGGGCGCCTTCAGTCGGGTTGAGATGCGGATGTGTCCAGTCTCGCCTTCTTCTTCATCGCTGCGTTGATGGATGGCCTGCGCGGCGTTCTTCAGCAGGTTCAATAACACCTGTTCCAGCTCGTTGGGAATGGCGTAGACCGGGCCAAGTCGATCATCGAAGGACCGTTCGATGTGCATCCCCTTGAAATCAAACCCTTCGGCCAGGTCGAAGTCGTTGCTCGCAATTTCGAGAGCCTGATCGATCAGATTGGGTAGGTTGCATTCACTGAGTGTGCGGTTGCTGCGGCGACTGAAGGCAAGCATGTGACTGACGATCTTGGCGGCACGCTGCCCCGCCTGCTGGATGCCCTCCAGCAGGCGCGGTACTTCGCGTACCTCAAGATAGGCATTCACCTGTTCCAGTGGAACGCCCACTTCCGCTGCCTGCTCGGTATTCTTCGCAAGATCGGCCGAGAGCCTGCGCCGTATGTTCTGCACATTGTGAAGGATGGCACCAAGGGGATTGTTGATCTCATGCGCCATGCCTGCCGCGAGGCTTCCGACCGACAGCATCTTTTCGGATTGGACCATGACTTCCTCAAGGGCGAGGCGCTGAGTGATGTCGTCGATCCGGATCACCACGCCGCGGCCGATGCTCCCCATCAAGGGGTAGAACGTAAGGGCGTAGTGGTGGACCTCGCTGTTATTGAGCCACGATACCCGCTCGATCTTCTGCACCTTTTGCTGCTCGGCCGCCTTGCGTAGCTGGTTCAGGTACGGCTTGAGGTGGGGGAAAGCCAGAAAGATCGGTTGGCTCAGCGCGTCGTCCATCGAGGTGCCCGAGAGCGCGCTGGCTTCCTGGTTCCATTGGGTGACGTAGAGTTCGTCGTCCAGCGCAATCAGCGCCGATGGCATCGAGTCGATGATGCTGTTGAGGTAGTTCTGGAAGCCCGTGAGTTTCTTTTCGATCTTGCTGCGAACCTGCACCTCGAGTTCCAGCTTGCGGTTGCTGCGATTCGTTTCTTCGGCGAGATTGTGGGCCTGGTCCAATGCGAGTTGCGCGTCATCCCGAGCACGCTTGAGCTGCTGCTCGCGCGCTTCGATGCGAGTGAGCATGGTGTTGAAGGCATCGGCGAGCGTACCAATCTCGTCCCGGTTGCCACGGCGCGCACGCAGTGAATAATTTTCTTCGCGGGTGACCTGGCGAGACAGCTCCTCGAGCCGTCGGATCGGTCGCGTGACCATTCGACGGATTTGCCGGGCTATCAATAGCCAGAACAGCACGCTGAACGCCAGGATGATCAAGCTTGCCGTGAGCGTGCCGGTGTAGAACGCACCGGGGAGCTCACTCGACGCTACCAGAAGGAGGTGGCCGGTCGGCATGCCTTCCGGGCCAGGCAGTTCGACCAGTTGGCTGGTCCGAAACTCTCGGACGCGCCAGCTTTCGAGCAGATCGAGTTCAGCGGGCAGATCGAGTTTCTCCCCTTTCTCCAACTGCGCGAGCATCATGCCCTGATCGTCATAAATGGCGGCTGCACGTAAGGGCGCATAACCATTCAGCCGCTCCAATAGAGCGCCAGCTTCGTCTTTCGAGCCCAGCGCCTGTCGGCTCAACGTAGGCGTCGCAATAAGGCGTCCAAGCGTCTGCAAGGCTTGGGGAGCAACGCTTTCTTGAGAGATCCAGTAAGCCGCACTGATGAAGGTGAAGTTGGCGACGGTCAGCACGGCGGCCAACAGAACGAGCATGGCGGCAAGGAGTTTCTGCCCGACAGGTAGGTCTTCGAGACGCTGACGCAGTGACATGAGAAGCAACCGGCGTGGTGGGTAGGGCAGGGTACCGTCAGGCTCAGTGTGGGGGCAATCCGCGGGCGACCAGGTCCAGCCGCAGTTGGTCGTAGGTTTCGTCGAGGACGGGAGTCGGTATGCCCAGGCGTTGCGCTGTTGCGCATGCCTGCCCGAGAAGATAGCTGATTTCCGTTCGACGACCCGCGCGCGCATCCTGCAGCATTGAGCTGATGTTCAACGCAGTTGCATCGATCACTCGCTCCGTTTCCGCCAATAGCCCGTGTGCAGCAGCAGGGTACGGCGTTGAAAGAAGTAGCACGACGAGCTCTTCACATAGCGCACGCACACTGGAAGCGTGCTGCCGAAGCCCGCCGTTGCTGCAGTCGTGAAGAACCGTCAGCGGATTGATCGCGCAATTCAGCGCCAGCTTCCGCCAAAGCCGGTCATGGATGTCTTCTGTCCATTGAGCAGGTATCGCTGCAGCTGCCAGATCAGCGAGCAGGGCATCGGGGCGATCGTTGCGAGGGTGAAGGTCACCAATCCAGTTCATGCCCTTCCCGGCAGCCTGGACGCAGAAGGGCTGAGTTCGGAATGCCCCTTCCGTGCTCGACGCTGCCATGCAGCGCGCGTGGGGCAAGGCACTCGCGACTGCGTCCTGGCTGCCGATGCCGTTCTGCAATAGCAGAATTTCCGCGCCTGGCTGGATCCGGGAAGCGAGCGAGCGTGCAGCAGGCTCTGCATCGTAGGCCTTGCAGGCGACCAGTAGCCGTCTGATCGGCGCTTGATCCTCTATGGTTTCGGCGGGTATGGAGTGCGTGCATTGAGCGTCTGCTGACGTCAACGTCATCCCACCAACACCGAGGTAGGCGTCACGTTGGCGGGCATTTCGCAGTATCAGGCGGACGGGTATGCCAGCGGAAAACAGGCGGGTGGCCCACAGCCCTCCGAGGCTGCCGGCGCCAAGAATGTGCCATGGGCAGCCAGCCGGGTTTACGGAAAGGGACGTCGATACAGGCGGGGCGTAATTCATGTGCTTCGTTATAATGACCGGCTATCTTGAGCGTCAAGCCAGCGCAGCGTCCCATTTGGACCCGTGGCTCGCGCGTAGCGGAGCGATTGGCACGGTGAACCCAACCCGCCTCGCACCACTCGGATTCAAGTGCTAGAGACATTGCCACTATCAGGAGAATTTCCATGCCCTCGTTCGACGTAGTGTCCGAACTGGACAAACACGAAGTCACCAACGCCGTGGACAACGCCATCAAGGAGCTGGATCGGCGTTTCGACCTCAAAGGCAAATGCAGCATCGAGCACAAGGATAAAACGCTGACCCTGACAGCCGAAGCGGACTTCATGCTCGAGCAGATGCTGGACATCATTCGCAGCAACCTCATCAAGCGCAAGATCGACATCCAGTGCCTGGAGCTCAAGGACCCCTATCCGTCCGGCAAGGTCGTGAAGCAGGAGGTCAATCTGCGAGAGGGCATCGACAAGGAGCTCGCCAAGAAAATCGTTGCCCAGATCAAGGATGCCAAGCTCAAGGTGCAGGCGGCCATTCAGGGCGAACAGGTACGCGTTACCGGGAAGAAGCGGGACGACCTGCAGGAGGCCATTGCACTACTGCGCGGCAAGGATCTGGGCATGCCGCTGCAATTCAATAACTTCCGGGATTAAGCCCCATACCGTACCGGGAAACTGATCGCTATCTGGAGATGATTGATGGATTTTGATTACAACGAGATCGTGCGCACGTCTGAGGCGTGGCTGCCGGTCGTTCTGCATTACGCTGGCCAACTGACGCTCGCCGTCATCACGCTGTTGATTGGCTGGTGGCTGATCAACAAGCTTATCGACAAGATCACAGGCCTGCTGCGCGGCCGTACGATCGATCCCACACTGATCGGGTTCATCGGCTCCATCGCGAGCGTCGCACTGAAGATCATGCTGGCCATCAGCGTGGCATCGATGGTCGGTGTCGAGACGACCTCGTTCATTGCTGCGCTGGGCGCCGCGGGTCTGGCCATTGGTCTCGCGCTGCAGGGAAGTCTGTCGAATTTCGCCGGCGGTGTGCTGATCCTGTTGTTCAAGCCATTTCGTCAAGGCGACTGGATCGAGGCCCAAGGCATCATGGGTACTGTCGTCTCCATCCAGATCTTCCACACCACCATCAAAAGTGGCGATGCCAAGCTGATCATGGTGCCCAACGGTAGCCTGTCCAACGGTACGGTCATCAACTATAACCGCGAGCCCGTACGCCGCGGCGAGTTGGCAATCGGCATCGGTTACGACAGCGATATCAAGAAGGCAAGGGAGGTACTGCTGGATATCGCGAAGGATCCCCGCATCCTTAGTGAGCCTGCCGAACCCATGGTTGTGGTAACCAGCCTGGGCGACAGCTCGGTTAATCTGGCATTCCGTTTCTGGACGAAGACACCGGATCTCTGGCCAGTCACCTTCGACTTTCTGGAGGCTGCGAAGGAGCGACTGACCGAGGCCGGCGTCGAGATTCCTTATCCCCAGCGAACGGTTCACCTCGTCCAGAAATCGGACTGAGTCCTCCTGGCCTGCGGATCGTGCAGGCCAAAGCGGGTTGCCACGGGAACCATGTCCGGTGGCAGCCGCTCAATACCGCGCTTGCTGTTCAGAGGTTCTTGAACGCCGCCAATGCCCGCGCACGGCTTTCCCGCAGATCGACAATGGGCGCAGGGTATTCGCCACCCGCGAACAGGTCCGTCGCGACCCCATGGTGAATCCGCTTGGCGTCCAATCCCTGCAGCTCAGGCAGCCATTCCTTGATGAAGTCGCCTTTCGGGTCGAAGCGCTGGGACTGGGTGATCGGATTGAAGATCCGGAAGTAGGGCACCGAGTCCGTTCCGGTCGATGCGCTCCATTGCCAGCCGCCATTGTTGGCGGACAGATCGCCGTCGACAAGATGCTGCATGAACCAGCGTTCGCCCTCTCGCCAGTCGATCAACAGGTTCTTGCTCAGGAACATGGCGGTCAGCATGCGTAGCCGGTTATGCATCCATCCAAGCGCCTGCATTTGGCGCATGGCGGCATCAATGATCGGGATGCCGGTTCGGCCGTCTTTCCATGCCTGTAAGGCGTTTTCGTCGTGTTCCCAACCCAAGCGTTCGGTTTCCGGCCTAAAGGCACGGCCCATTGAGACGCGTGGATAACCCACGAGAATGTGCTTGTAGAAATCGCGCCACAGCAGCTCGCTGATCCACGTCACCGCGCCCTGATTGCCGCTGTCCAACTCACCGTGATTGGCGCGCAGGGCGGCCTGCAGGCACTGCCGCGGCGACACCACACCCGCTGCCAGGTAGGCCGACATCCGGCTGGTGCCATCTTCGGACGGGATATCCCGCGCCCGCAGGTAGTCGCCTATGTCGTCGTTCGCGAATGACTCGAGGCGCCTGCCAACAGCGTCTTCTCCCGCCGGCCAGAAGGCCCGGATACGCTCCGGGGGTGGTTCAAAGCCGCTGACGCGGGTCGGCACCGGGTTGCTCTTGATTGCGAGTGGAGGCTGTGCACGGGGGATTGGGAGTACCGATGGTGGGGCATGACGGAGCCGCTCGTAGCAGACTCTCTTGAATTGGCCAAAGACCTTGAAGTAGCCGCCGCTGCCGGTCAGGACACTACCGGGCTTGAACAGAACCTGGTCCACATGGCGCCGAACCGTCACGCTTTGGGACTCGAGCAGCTGTTCGACCGAGTCGTCGCGGCGCGCTTCGTTGACGCCGTACTCATCGTTGAAATGAAGCGTGTTCACCGAGTGGCGATGACAGAGCTCTTCGAGTGCTGCCGGTACGTCTCGCCAGAGGTCTACGTCGATGATCAACAGCGGCACGTTCAAGGTATCGAGCGACTGGCGAAGGCAGGCAAGATTTCGGAGCCAGAAATCGACCTTCGCGGCCGCGTCGTCATGCTGTCGCCATTGCGCAGGGCTGGTGATGTAGACCGCCAGTGTCGGGCCGCTCGACATGGCTGCGCAGAGGGCATGATTGTCCAGAACCCGCAAATCGCTGCGGAACCACACGAGCTGATTCATGGTAATTCAGGGCTTTGGTATATGACGATGAAGCAGCGTCATGGCCTCGCCAGGGTCGGATGCGAGCAACAGACCTGGAATCTCGAGTAGTTCGCTGCGATAGATGTGTACGACGGGCCCGGCCAATACGAGGGGCACAGGGCAAATGGCGGCCAGACGCGGCAGGGCGCGTTCGAGCTGCCCGCTGTCGAGCGCCTGGCTCGAATAGAGCAGCAGGCCCTGTGGACCGAGCCGCTCGATGGCCAGCATGAGATCAGTGACCGGTACTGGCCATTCCAGAAGCTCTATGGCCAATCCGCTGGACGACGCGAGCCAGGCGCTCAGCCAGATACCGGGCTCCATCGGCAGGCTGCCGAAGTTGCAAATCAGAATAGGGGGCTTATCCCACTCGCGGTTTTGATGGCTGAGCCGTAGGCTCATCTTGCTGCGTAGCCAGCCGAGGAAGAAGACGCGCTCGAGGGTAGCCCCAGGTTGCGCCTGCCAGCGCTGGTCCAGACGTGAAAGCAGCGGTAACAGCAAGCGTTGGCAGAGTGTGATTGGCGGATAGACACTCGATGCTCGGTTGAAGACCTCTTCCAGGCGCCGCTCGGCTAGCGCCTCTACGGCGGCTGTCATATCGGCGAGCAGGGCATCCCAGTCGTTCTCGATGGTCTTGCTGAGGGTCGGGCCATCGTCCAGCAGGCGCTTGACCTGTCCAACCGAGACGCCCCGGTTCAGCCACGCAAGGATCGCCTGGATGCGGGCAATCTGTTCCGAGGAATAGAGACGATGGCCCTTCGGTGTGCGTTTTGGGACGATAAGCCCATAGCGCCTTTCCCATGCGCGCAACGTCACCGGATTCACTCCGGTTCTTTTTGCGACTTCTCGTATAGGCAGCCACCCGCCGGCAAGGGCGTCCTTGAAATCGTCAGGTGCATCCGTGTCCGGCATCGTCATATGGCGTTGCGTAAACTCAAGGGTTCAGGGTGGGGTTGCAGGTAGGCCTGTTTCGCCATATAGGGGTCCGGGTGTCGCCGCAGATGGTGCTTGAGCAACGTCAGAGGAACGACCAGCGGCACGATGCCTTGGCGATATTGCATGATCAACTGATGCATTTCATCGCGTTCATCGGCATCCAGGGCGTGCTTCAGGTAGCCACTCAGATGTTGAAGCACGTAGGTGTGAGTGCCCCGCGTGGCACGACGTTTCAATGCCTGCATCAAAAAGCTGAAATACCTGTCCGCAAGCTCTTGCACAGGCATTTGTGAGAGCTCGCTACCGATCAATTTGCCCAGCTCTCGATACTGCTGTGGATTGTTTGCCATGAGCTGGAATTTGTACTGCGAATGGAACTCGATGATCGCGTGACGGGTAATGCCCTGAGACAGAAGCGATTGCCATTTCGCATACGCATAGACGCGCGTGATGAAGTTTTCGCGCAGCACGGGGTCATTCAGACGGCCTTCCTCTTCCATCGGAAGATCGGGTCGTCGTGCTTTGAGCACGGCAGTGTAGATACCCGGACTGCCACCCTCGACGGGAAGTCCGTTGTCGCCATGGACCTTGACGCGTTCGAGCCCGCAAGACGGTGACTTCTGCATCAGGATGTAGCCACTGATGTCGTGGAGTTCGGTCGCCATGCGCTCGGCATATTCACTCAGGGCGTCGGTAAAATCATGAGTGCCATCCTTGGAGTTCACGGCGCGCGGTGCGCTGGGTTCACCTACGAGTCGGATGGCCTCTCGCGGTGTACCGAGGCCTATGGCCATCTCCGGACAAAGCGGAACGAAGTCGAAGAACTCGGAAAGATTCTGGCAACGGCGAGATTGTTTGTGCCCGCCGTTGAACCGCACTTCCTCGCCCAGCAGGCAGGCGCTGATCCCCAATTTTGGCTTCAAGTCTCGGATAGGCATGACGGACACGAGCGGGCTCCTTCTTGTACAAAATCTTTCATCTGTACAACTTTGACTCCATCATACGCCTAGGGTTGTACAGCGCAGCAGATTTTTCAAACGGACCGGCCGGGGCGCTTGGTTGTTCCGTCGTTCAATTTAAAAAGGGTATCCGTACCCTGTACATAACGTCTTGAAAGCAGAGCCATTTCACAATGGGACGCCCGTGATTGGAGGAACTAGAGCTGTTCAAGCAGACGACGGGCTGCGTCCTGACCACTCATCCACGCGCCTTCCACTCGGCCGGAAAGACACCAGTCGCCGCAGGCGTACAGACCCAGGTCGGCATCCGCCAGCGCCCCCCACTGATGGCCGCCGGCTGGCCGCGCATAAAGCCAACGATGGGCATGAGTGAAACTGGGCGCTGGTACGACGCAGCCCGCCAGTTCGGCAAACGCACCGCTCAAGCGCTCGATCACCTGTTCCTTGGGCAGATCCAGATGCTGCCTGGACCAGCTGCTCGCGGCGTGAAGGACCCAGGTATCCATGCGGCAGGCACGGCCGGGCTTGCTGCGATCGCGTGCCAGCCAGTCGAGCGGTTCGTTTCGGACGAAGCAGCCCTCAATGCGCGTATCGAGCGGTTCGTCGAATCCAAGAGCCACGGCCCAGGTAGGTTCCATGGCGACACTGGCCGCAGTACCGGCAAGTGTGGGCGCTGCCGAGAGGAGCGGCGTAGCCTGCGGCGCAGGCACCGCGACGATGACGTGGCTGAACGGCCCATGACTCTGTCCGTCGGCATCGAGCAAGGTCCAGTGTTCGCTACCCCTGAATGCTTCGGTGATGCGGCACGCGAACGTGACTGGCATATCTTCGAGCAAGGCGCGTGTGATCGCGCTCATGTGGGGCGTGCCCACCCAGCGTACCTGCTCGTCTGGCGAAGGGCTCAGCGTGCCTTGGCTGTACTGATAGAGCGTTGGTGTCCATTCGGCGACCCAGCCGTTGCTGCGCCATTGCTGAACGGTTTCGGCGAACCGCCGATCCCGAGCTGTGAAGTACTGAGCCCCCATGTCGAGGGTCAGGCTGTCGTTGCGCTTGCTGGCCATTCGGCCGCCGCTGCCCCGACTCTTGTCAAACAGGTGTACCGACTGGCCGGCGGCCTGGAGCGCTTGCGCCGCGGAAAGTCCAGCAAGACCGGCGCCGATGATGGCGATGGTTGCGTTCATATGGGCCTCTTCACCTATGGCTACAGGGTCCTTGCGGCATTTCATGCGCGCACTCGAACGTCCTTGGTCTCTGGACCCTCATGGGTTCTGGATGGTTTTTCAGTTTTTGCGAAGCACGTTTTGCAGCGTGCAAAGACTAATCTCTTTAATTGCTGACGACACCAGGCGAGGAAAGTGCCATGCAAATCCTGCTGACCGGCGGTACGGGACTCATAGGGCGAGAGTTGTGCCGGAAGTGGCTGGCTGAAGGCCACCGCATCTGGGTGCTGAGCCGAAATCCGCAAACAGTTGCCGATCGCTGTGGAGCAGGCGTCAGCGGGATCGCCGATCTCGACGCATTGGGTGAAGAGCCGCTCGACGCAGTCGTCAACCTCGCGGGTGCGCCGATCGCGGATCGACCATGGACGGAGTCTCGCAAACAGGTTCTCTGGGAGAGTCGCATCGATCTCACCGATCGTCTCGTAAGTTGGCTGGAGAAGCGAACGCAGCGTCCAGCAGTATTGATCTCCGGCTCCGCCGTGGGCTGGTATGGAGATGCGGGCGCAGCAGTACTCGATGAGTCCAGCCCACAGAAGAGTCAGGATTTCGCGACTCGGCTATGCGCCGCGTGGGAAGCCAGTGCGCGACGCGCCGAAACGCTTGGGGTTCGTGTGATTCAGGTGCGTACGGGCCTCGTCCTGGCGGCGCACGCTGGCCTGCTGGCACGGCTTGTTCCACTGTTCAAGCTCGGCCTTGGGGGACGGCTGGGCAATGGCATGCAGTACATGCCGTGGATCCATCTGGAGGATCAAATCGCCCTGATCGATTTTCTGTTGAAGCAGCCGCAGGCGAGCGGTCCTTATAATGGCTGTGCGCCGCGCCCGGTACGCAACCGGGATTTCACTCGGTCGCTGGCGGATGTGCTTCACCGGCCCGCCGTCATGAATGCACCCGCATTTGCGCTGAAGGCGCTGGGCGAGATGTCGGTTCTGCTGCTGGGTGGCCAGAACGCACGTCCGCAGCGGCTGGAAGAGGCCGGCTTCACATTTCGTTTCACCGATCTCGATGTCGCATTGGCCGATCTTCTGGCGAAGCGATGATCATCAAGGAATTCGAATGTCCCAACATGCTTTGCTCCTGATCAACCTGGGTTCACCCGCGTCCACTGAGGTAGACGATGTCCGGGCGTACCTGAACCAGTTCCTCATGGACCCTTACGTGGTCGATCTGCCCTGGCCGCTCCGTCGTCTGCTGGTATCGCTCATCCTTGTGCGCCGGCCGGCAGCCTCCGCGGAGGCCTACGAGTCCATCTGGTGGGAGGAGGGGTCTCCTCTGGTCGTCCTGAGTCGCCGCTTGCAGGCGCTCATGAAGGCCCGTTGGACCGAGGGCCCGGTGGAGCTGGGTATGCGCTACGGTGAGCCGTCGATCGAGGGCGCCCTGCTGCGCCTGGCGAAGCAGGGAATCACACGCGTCACGCTGGCGCCCCTTTACCCGCAATTTGCAGACAGCACGGTGACGACTGCTCTGGTTGAGGCGCGGCGTGTCGTGACCGAGCACAAGCTGGACGTCGATATGAGCGTCCTGCCGCCGTTCTTCGACGATGCCGCGTACCTCGACGCGCTGGTTGCAAATACGCGTCCGGCACTCGCGGCCGGATTCGACCACCTGCTCCTGAGCTTCCACGGCCTACCAGAGCGTCATATCCGCAAGTTGGTGAAACCCATCGACCCCAAACACGACTTGCGGTCGCCTGACAGTAGGGGTGTAAGCGATGATGTGCTCGCGCTGTGCTATCGCAGCCAGTGTCAGCGCACGGCTGAGGCGTTTGCAGCGCGTGCGGGTCTCAAGCCGGGCAGCTGGTCTGTGGCCTTCCAGTCCCGCCTTGGCAAGGACAAGTGGATCGAGCCATACACGGACAGTCGCCTGGACGAATTGGCCGCACAGGGTGTGAAGCGCCTGCTTGTCATGTGTCCCGCGTTCGTCGCGGACTGCATCGAAACACTGGAAGAGATTGGAATTCGCGGCAAAGAGCAGTTCGTCGAGGCCGGCGGGGAGGATCTTGTCCTGGTGCCATGCCTGAATGATGACCCCCAGTGGGCAGACGCGCTGGCGGAGATGTGCCGTCGCCTTCCTTTACACGCGTGATCGGTAGCCGCCTGAAACCATCAGGGCGCCCTATGGCGCCCTGATGTGGATTACTCTTCCTGATGCAGTTGCCGGTTTTTCCAGTGACTGCCCCCGGGGAGCAGCAGGTTGAGCAGGATCGCAACGATCCCGCACAAGGCAATTCCTTCCAGCCCGATTTCACCATTGCCGACGGTCATGCCGCCAATGCCGAACACCAGCGTGACCGATACGATCACCAGGTTACGCGACTCTGACATATCGACCTGATGGCGGATAAGTGTGTTAAGGCCCACTACGGCGATCGAACCGAACAGCAGGCACAGGATGCCTCCCATTACTGGTACCGGAATGCTTTGCAGAGCGGCGCCGAACTTGCCGATGAACGCCAGGACGATGGCGAATACCGCAGCCCATGTCATGATCTTGGGGTTGTAGTTCTTTGTCAGCATCACGGCACCGGTGACCTCCGCATAGGTCGTGTTGGGCGGGCCGCCGAACAGACCGGCGGACGTTGTGGCGAGTCCATCCCCCAGCAGCGTCCGGTGCAGTCCTGGATTTTTCAAATAGTTCTGGCCGGTCACGCCGCCCACGGCAATTACCCCACCGATATGCTCGATCGCGGGCGCCAGTGCGACCGGCACCATGAACAGAATCGCACCCCAGTGGAACTCGGGCATGACGAAGGCCGGCACGGCAAGCCATGGTGCGGCGGCCATTCCGGTCGTGTTCACCACGCCAAACGCGAATGACAGACCGTAGCCGACGGTAACACCTGCCAGGATCGGTACGAGGCGAAAGATGCCCTTGCCATAGACCGCAACGATCACGGTAGTGAGCAGCGCGGGCATCGAGATCATCATGGCGGTGGCGTACGGAATGAGTTGAGCACTGCCGTCACCGGCCTTGCCCATTGCCATGTTCGCTGCGACGGGGGAGAGGCCCAGCCCGATGGAAATGATGACCGGCGCAATCACCACGGGCGGTAGCAGGCGATCGATGAATCCCGTGCCCTTGAGCTTCACCGCGAAGCCCAGGAAGGTATACACGAAGCCAGCGGCGACTACGCCGCCCAATACCGCTGGTAGGCCGAACTGCCCTTTGGCGACAATGATCGGCGAAATGAACGCAAAGCTGGACGCCAGGAAGACGGGGACCTGGCGGCGTGTCACGATCTGGAAGAGCAGTGTGCCCAAACCCGCAGTGAAGAGCGCGACGTTGGGATCCATGCCTGTGATGAGCGGCATGAGCACGAGGGCGCCGAACGCGACGAACAACATCTGGGCGCCCGCGATGATCTGACGCGGTAGCGGGTCTGAATGGGCCTGCTGCATCTCAGGCATCCTTCTGCTTGGTGCCGAAAATCTTGTCGCCAGCGTCGCCCAGCCCCGGAATGATGTACCCGTGCTCGTCCAGATGGCTATCGATCGAGGCTGTGTAGATCGTCACGTCAGGATGCGCCTTCTCGAGCGCGGCAATGCCTTCCGGCGCTGCCACCAGCACCAATGCGCGGATTTCCTTGCTGCCCGCTTTCTTGAGCATGTCGATCGTGGCGATCATCGAGCCGCCAGTGGCCAGCATCGGATCGACGATAAGCGCCAGCCGGCGATCCATGCCCGAGACGAGTTTCTCAAGGTAGGTATCTGCCTGAAGAGTTTCTTCGTTGCGCGCAAGGCCGACGACGCTCACCTTGGCCCCGGGAATCAGGCTGAGCACACCGTCCAGCATGCCAATCCCGGCGCGCAGGATCGGCACCACGGTAATCTTCTTGCCGGCAATCTTCTCGACCTGCACGTCGCCGCACCAGCCTTCGATGGCACAGTTTTCCAGTGGAAGGTCCTTGGTCGCTTCGTAGGTCAGCAATGAACCGACTTCTTGCGCCAACTCACGGAAGTTCTTGGTGCTGATGTCTGCGCGGCGCATGAGGCCAAGCTTGTGGCGGATCAGCGGGTGGCGGATCTCGTGGGTGGGCATGGGTTTCTCCGAGGGCAAAAGCGGGTGGTAAGATGCCTGCCATTGGGTGCGGCGGCAGAAATCCGGCGTAGGTTAATGCATCGCCCCCTTCAGCACTATCGCCACGCCGCGTCTTGTGCGGTCTGGGCGCCTTTTTCCGATACGCGAATACGTTCGTTGGTCGCCTTTGCCAATCGATTCGAGACACCACCTTTCAAACTTTCCACGGAGACATCATGTCCGTCGATCTCGCTCACATCCGTCAGGTCATGGCCGAAGCCGACTGCCTGCATGACAACGCTGAAGTCGAAGCCGCCATTGCACGCGTCGCGGAGGCCATCAACACCGATCTGGCCGATCGAAACCCGGTTGTCTTCTGTGTAATGAATGGGGGGCTGATCTTCTCCGGCAAGTTGCTGCCATTGCTGAATTTCCCGCTCGAGCTGTCATATCTGCACGCGACGCGGTACCGCAACGAAACGAGCGGCGGCGATCTTTTCTGGAAGGCCAAGCCGGAAGTGTCCTTCATCGACCGTGATGTTTTGATCCTTGACGATATCCTGGACGAGGGGCACACGCTGGCCGCGATCATCGACTTCTGTCGTCACGCAGGCGCAAGCCGGGTCCGAACGGCCGTGCTGCTGGATAAGGACCACGACCGGAAGGCACGGCCGGATCTCAAGGCTGACTATGTAGGGCTGACCTGCAAGGACCGGTACGTATTTGGCTACGGGATGGACTACAAGGGCTACTGGCGTAACGCCGCGGGCATTTTTGCCGTTAAGGGCCTCTGATCGATTCAGTCATCCGTAGGTCGAATGGTTACCTGTTCGACCTGCCGTTAGCCTGATCCACGAAGATCGCGTTTGCGACGCACTGTTTCGTTGAGGGCGCCCCGACAGAGGGGTAAACTGCTGGCCCTCGCAGGCATTGATAACAAGGCAATACGCAATGCGCAAAGACAAGAAGCAGGTCATTGGCGAAGAGATCGGTGACGAACAGATCAAGGCTTTTCTCTCCGCCGAGCCGGGCGACGATACACCGCCCGCCCTGCATAAGCTCATCAAGGCCTACCGTGGTCTGCGTATCGATGATTTCGAGCGTTTCATTCCCTTTTTCGTCGAAGCGGGTCATGACCTAGGTGCCAAGGACAGCCAGGGCCGAGACTTCATTGCTCTGGTTCAGGATCAGCGCCAGGCCGAGCCGTATATCCAACTGGTTCGGCAGGCAATGAACGGCTAATGGCCTCGACTGCGAATGCGTCCGTTTCGATCACGATCGTCGGCAGTGATACTGCGGGCGAACGGGCCTTCGAAACAGGGCGACATACGCCAAAACACTCATCGCCGAGAACCGTTTCGTCATCCGAGTGGTCTGGACAGGATGAATCCGTTCGCCGGCGAACGCGTTATACCCAGAGCCAACCCCCGGGTCGCCCGGGTGTGGCGGTGAGAATCCAGGCATTGCCTGGCTGTCAGTGATTCGACGTCGAGAGGCGGCCCAAAAGGCCGTGAACCTCGAACTGGTACTGCAGATCTTGGAGAAGCGTTAGATGGCGCAAGACAATCACGAAGCGGTCGATGTCCTGCTGGTAGGGGCCGGCATCATGAGCGCGACGCTGGCCGCACTACTCAAGGAGTTGGACCCAACGGTCCAGATGGAGATCGTCGAACTGCGCGACTCGAACGCAGCGGAAAGCTCCAATCCATGGAACAACGCCGGTACCGGGCACGCGGGCCTTTGCGAATTGAACTACACGCCTCAGTTGGCGGATGGCACGGTCGACATCAAGAAAGCCGTGCACATCAATAGCCAGTTCGAAGTATCCAAGCAGTTCTGGGCCTACATGGTCGGCCGGAACGGCTTCGGCGGCGCTACCAATTTCATCACCAGCGTACCGCACATGAGCTTTGTGCACGGCAAGGACGTGCCCTTCCTCAAGAAGCGCCAGGCTACGTTGAGCCAACACCACGCGTTCTCGCAGATGGAGTACACCGAAGATCGAGCCGTCATGAAGGAGTGGATGCCTCTCATGATGAAAGGGCGCGATGAGACGACGCCTTTGGCAGCAACGCGCTGCATGAACGGTACGGACGTCAATTTTGGTGCGCTGACCAACCAGCTTCTTACCTACCTGGATAGCCTGTCAGGTGCCAACGTGCGCTACAACCAACGGGTCGTCGGTCTTGACCGCGATGGGTCGGGCTGGCGCGTGAGCATCAAGGACGAGCGCTCCGGTGCCGAACGTACCGTGCGTGCGAAGTTCGTGTTCCTGGGCGCGGGTGGCGGCGCCTTGCCGCTGTTGCAGATGTCCGATATTCCGGAAGGAAAGGGCTTTGGTGGTTTCCCTGTCAGCGGCCAATGGCTGCGCTGCGACAATCCAGAGGTCGTGTCCCAGCATCAGGCGAAGGTATATGCCCAGGCGCCGGTGGGTGCTCCGCCAATGTCGGTCCCTCACCTGGATACGCGAGTCGTCGACGGCAAGAAATCGCTTCTGTTCGGTCCATTTGCAGGCTTTACCACCAAGTTTCTGAAGCATGGTTCCATTCTGGACCTGCCAAAGTCTGTTCGCGCCGGTAACCTGAAACCGATGCTGGCGGTAGCCCGCGACAACATGGATCTGACGCGCTACCTGATCAAGGAAGTCATGCAGTCCATGGATCAGCGGCTCGATGCGCTGCGTACGTTTTATCCAACCCTGCGCAAGGAAGATTGGCGCCTGGAAGTGGCGGGTCAGCGCGTTCAAATCATCAAGAAGGACGCGAAGAAAGGCGGTGTACTGCAGTTCGGTACGGAACTGGTCGCAGCTTCTGACGGCTCCATTGCCGCGCTGCTGGGTGCGTCGCCCGGCGCTTCGGTGACCGTCTCGATCATGCTCGACCTGATCGAGCGCTGCTTTGCCGACAAGGCCCGTTCCGAACCTTGGGCCACCAAGCTGAACGAGATTTTTCCGGCGCGCGAAAAGGTTTTGCAGGCCGATGCGGACCTTTACCACGAGGTCAGCGCGAATTCCCATCGTGCGCTTGGCCTGACACCGTTGGTTCCGCAACCTTCCGCAACCTTTGCCTGATGCGTCCGGGCAGGCAATCACTGCCTGCCCGGCTCAGGCGCGCTGTGTCACGGCTCGCCGGCATGGTTATACTGCATCCACTATCACCCTCTGGAGAATGACGGCATGCTGCAACGTCTGTTGCTCGGTGTAACTGCGGTATTCGTTCTGGCGCTAACGGGCTGTGCGCTGAGTCCTCAGCAGCTCAACCCGGAACCTCGCCTCAATGGCAACCTGACGGCCGTGGGCCAGGGGCAGCCGGTCGTGGTCAAGGTCGTCGATGGCCGTTCTTCCCCGGTGCTTGGCACGCGTGGCGGCTTGTATGCCGACACGAGCAACATCGTGGTGCCGGCTGAAAATGTACTGCCCAAGCTTCAGGCGCAGACTGAGGCAGCGGTACGTTTGCTTGGCTTCACGCCGAATCCCAACGCCGGCAACGCGCCGCAGCTGACGGTGGTCCTGGCCGACATGAAATACCAGTCGCCGAAGGATCAAAGCTATGTCACGAAGGCTGATATCAGTGCCACGCTTCGCGCTGAGATGCGCAGCCCTTCCGGCCGGCAGTACACGGGCCGTTACGCCGCGTCCATGAGCCAGAGCTTTGGCATGGCACCTAATGTCGAGACCAATACCAAGCTGGTATCCGATGTGCTCAGCGATGCGTTGACGCGGTTGTTCCGCGATCCCACCATTGGTGAAATGCTGCAGTCGCGCTGATACACGGACATGAAAAAACCCCGCGTTGGCGGGGTTTTTTTGACTGCGTCTCAGAGCGGTAGGCCAGCCTGAACTCGATAGTGATTTCGCACCGGATTGGCGTATTGCAGGATCAGGTACGGGCGATGTGCTTCAGGACAGGCAGAAAGCCTGCGGTCCCACTCCGCACGGGCCTTGGCGATTTCTTCTGACGAAAACAGGGTTTCCGGCGCCGGTACCTGTATCTCCGAGTCCTGGCCCTCCCAGGATGCGTAGGCGAAGAAGTTGACCGGAAACAGCCGATAGTGCGCCAGTATTCGGCGATCGACTTCCTGAGCGAGCAGTTTGGCGTCCGCGAATTCGCCTTCGATACGGTCACAGAACGCAATGTGGACGCGGCCCTTGTAGCCCGTGATACCCAGCGCAATGCTGGTATCGTCCTCACCAGGCGCCTTCGTGTAAGTGCCCGTCGTTGCGCGGATGTAGAGCTCGCGCGCTTTCGCCTGGTCACAGGGATCGTATTCGTAGCTGATGCAGACGGGGACGATCCGCAATGACTGCGCCACGTCTGCGAAAGGCTCATCCTTGCGGCACATGTGGAACATCTTCAGGATTGCCGAATCGGTGCGGTCGTCACCATCCTTGGCTCGGCCTTCGGCCTGAGCGATCCAGATCGATGCGCCATCCACCCGCAGCGAGTGATCGATGTAGGCGGACAGAAGCTGGTACGCCGCGAGCTTTTCCTTCCGGCTCGGCAATGAGCGGCGGACGATAAAGCTCTTGTTCACACGCATCAAATCGCTGACGAATGGTTTTTGCAGAAGATTGTCACCGATGGCGATCCGGGGTGTTTGCAGCCCGCCGTGATACACCGCGAAGTTCACGAACGCCGGGTCCATCACGATATCGCGATGATTCGCCAGGAACAGATAGGGGCTCTGAGGATTCAAACGATCGACGCCGCTGAAGGTCACACCATCAGTCGCGTTGTCGATGGTCCGGTCGATATAGGGTTCGAGCTTGATCTGCATGGCGTCAACTGTCCGGATCGAACCGAACTTCCGGCGCAGGCGCATTTTCACCAGCGGCTTGAGCACGCAGCCAAAACGGTCCACATGCCGAGGGAAGCGAAAGCGCGTGATGACGCTGATAAAAGCCGGATCATTGAGCAGCCGGTTGATGACGCCGGCAACTTCATTGTCGCCGTAGGGTCGGATGGCTTCGAATTCGCCCATCGTATTCTCTGTAATGAATTGAGTTGCTATCGCCTTCGCGTCCGCGTGCATTGCGGTGAGTGCGTAACCGGCGATTATATTCGAACTGCTCACTGAGGTCCGCCATGCTGGAAACGCAGGAATATGAATGTCCCTACTGTGGCGAACCCGTCGAGGCGGTACTTGATTTGTCAGCAGGCGATCAGCAATACATCGAAGACTGTGCTGTCTGTTGTCGACCCATCATCTTCGACGTGCACACGGATGGCCAGGAATGGGCGCTCGATGTGCGGCGTGAGGACGACTGATGCGACGTGTCTATGAGCCTCGTGATCTGCTCGAAGCGGAAATGCTGAAGGGCATGCTGGACGGGGAGGGTATCGAGGTTCACCTGTCGGGTCGACATCTGATTGGCGCGATCGGCGAGCTTCCGATCGCCGGATTGCTGGGTTTGCATGTGGCCGATGAGGATGCGGAGCGGGCGCGTCAGCTCATCGACACGTACAATGCGGCCGAGCCTCAGCAGGGCGATGAGCCGGACAGCTACCCTGGCGAGCTGATCTGCTGAGCCATTCGACAGACCGGATTTTTCTATGTGTGGTCGCTACGCCCTGTTTCGTTGGGATGCTGCCTTTGCCGCGTTACCAGGATTTCCCGCCGGCCTCGACCCGCGCTGGAACCTGGCACCAGGTGCTCAAGTCGTGCTGCTTCGGGCAGGCGCCGAAAGCCGCGAGCTTCTAATGGCTCGGTGGGGGCTGACCCCGGCCTGGATCACGGACTTCTCTCGGACACCGGCGCACGCCAGGGCCGAGACGGTCGAAGAGCAGCCTATGTTTCGCGAGGCCTTCCGGCTGCGCCGCGGTCTTCTGCCTGCGAACGGTTTCTACGAGTGGCGTGGCGTGCGCAAGCGGCCTTATTGGATATCGTCCGACCAGCGAATTCTTTTCATGGCGGCGCTTTGGGAGTGCTACCCCGCGCATGGGCAGGACTATCACAGTGTCGCGGTGATCACTCGGCCTGCAGCCTCGCTGCGCCGCCCGATTTTGCTGGACGAAGCCGGGGCGCGTGACTGGATCGATCCGGCAACGCCCATCGAGCGGCTGCGCGAGCTGTTGGCAGCGCCGGGTCTGTCATTGCGCGAGCGCGCGCTAGCAACGTTCGTCAATGACCCAAACCTGGACGCGCCCGAGTGCCTGACTCCAGCATGAAGTGGGTTGCGCTACTCACACTCGTCCACTGCTACTTGTAAACGGTATCGGCGTCGTTAGCATACGGCGCATCGACCACGGAGAGGCGTCATGATTAGAAAACGTTCCCTTTCAGCACTCGCTGCAGCACTGGTACTGGCTGGCTGTCAGGCCGTCAATACCACCAGCGGCGGGGCTGTGGGTGTGGACCGCAAGCAGTACATGTTCAGCATGCTGTCCACCGAACAGGTCAACCAGATGTATGCGCAGTCCTATCAGCAAACGCTTTCCGAAGCGTCGAAACAGAAGGTGCTCGATCAGAGCAGCGCCACGGCCAAGCGTATCCAGGCGGTTGGTAAGCGTCTGATCCCGCAGGCTACGGCGTTTCGGCCTGACGCAGCACAGTGGGACTGGGAAGTCGCCGTTATCAAGAGTGATGACCTCAATGCCAACTGCGGCCCAGGTGGCAAGATCATCTTCTTCACCGGTCTGGTTGATCAGCTGAAACTCACCGACGATGAAATCGCAGCCGTAATGGGGCACGAAATCGCGCATGCCCTCCGTGAGCACGGCCGTGAGGCCATGTCCAAGGCCTATGGCGTACAAATGGCGACGCAACTGGGGGCAGCGTTTGGGTTGGGCGAAGGTGGCCTGCAATTGGCCAACACCGGCGTCGAATACCTGATGACCCTGCCCAACAGCCGCGCGAACGAGAACGAAGCCGACCTGATCGGTCTGGAGCTGTCGGCTCGTGCGGGTTACAACCCCAATGCCGCGCTGACACTGTGGGACAAGATGTCCAAAGCCAACGAAGGCTCGGCGCCTCCCGAGTTCATGAGTACGCACCCTTCGTCTGCGGCGCGTATCCAGTCCCTGCAGGCAGCGATACCGAAAGTCATGCCACTGTACGAGCAGGCTCGAAAGTAAGGCTGATTTACATGCATCAGCATGCGGTCCATTCGCATGCGGCACCAAAAAGGCCATGGCTCCCACCATGGCCTTTTGCATTCAGCGTGGGCTTATCGGCGGGCCATGTGCGTGGCAGATAAGACGGACTTATCCTTTTACTGCCCTGTAAATACGAAACCCGTCTCGCTCCGACAGCGTACTGCAAGGCCCAAGGTGCTGTTCGATCAGCGGGGGATAAGCCAGGAAGCTATTGGCCACGATTCGAAGCTCGCCACGCGGGTTCAAGTGCGCGCGTGCCTGGCGTAGCAAGTCTTCACTCGCCTGGTAGCTGGTGTGCACGCCCTGGTGAAATGGGGGGTTGCTCACGATCGCGGCAAGGTCGATTGGCGCATCTGCGATCCCGTCCCTGCCGATTACGTCCGCTTCCAAGCCGTTGGCTTGAAGCGTCAGCTGGCTGGCCTGCAAGGCAAAGGCATCCACGTCGAGCAACGTGACATGGCTATCTGGATAGCGGCGTTTCAACCAGCTACCGACAATGCCAGCACCGCATCCGAAGTCGAGAAGGTGGCCCTGCGGCAGCGCATCCAGGTGTTCAAGCAACAACTGGGTGCCGCGGTCCAGCCGGCCGTGCGCAAATACCCCAGGCAGGCTAACGACCGTCAGGATGCCATCGTGTGTGGGCACCTCGAATTGCTGCGCCAGTGCGTTCAGCGCTGGCGGCGTCGGTGGTACATCGATCCGAGCCTGCCAGAGCTGACAGTGCCGGGCATTATCGACTTTCGACGGGTTGCCGAACGCCGCGAGCTGTTTGGACACCCGTTCGATACCGCCTCGTTTCTCGCCGACCACATACAGGCGCTTACCCTTGAGTTGGCCGGCGAGGGCAAGCATCAGATATTCGCCGAGCTCGCGCGATTTAGGCAGGAACAGCACCGCACCTTCGAAGTCACCAACGGGCGGTTCGGTCCCAAAAAAGCAGCGGCCATCGAAGCGTTCTGCCAGACGTCCGTGTTCGCCCGCGTGCCACGACCAGCCCTGTGCCAACGGAAGTTGAGCGAGCAGGTCGTCCGCGGGCAGGCCGGCAAGCAGAAGGGGGCGATTGGCGAACAGCTCGGCTTGTCGCAGCAGCACTTCGCTTCGAGGGTCCATCGATACTCCTGAAAAATAAAAGCGGCGAAGCTTAACCGACCGTCCGCAGTGGGGCACCTGCCTTGAAGGCGTTCGTGTTCTCCGCAAGCTGAGCCACGATACGCTGACGGGCCTCACGACTTCCCCACGCGCTGTGAGGCGTGACGATCAGGTTCGGAATGTCGGGCGCCAGCAGCGGATTACCGTGACGCGGCGGTTCTTCGGTAAGCACGTCAATGCCTGCGCCTCCCAAGTGCCCACTTCGAAGTGCGTCGACGAGCGCCTCTTCATTTACCAGTCCGCCACGGCCGGCATTGATCAGGAAAGCGCCAGGTTTCATCGCGGCGAGTTGTTGCGCACCGATGAGGTCTCGTGTCTGTTCGGTCAGCGGGCAATGCAGCGATAGGGCATCAACCTGAGGCAGCAGCGCTTCCAGCGGCATACGACCTTCAGTCGCAGGGCGTCCGGGCAGTTGCCCGATCAGGATGCGCATGCCAAACGCTTCTGCCAGGCGCGCCACGGCGCTGCCAAGCTCGCCATGCCCCAGGATGCCCAGCGTTTTGCCAGACAGCTCAACGATGGGAAAGTCCAGAAAGCAGAATTGCTCGGCCTTCTGCCACCGCCCGCCGCGCACGGCATCGTGGTAGTCGGGCAGGCGAGTTGCCAGTGCGAGCAGTAGCATCAGCGTGTGCTGAGCAACGGACGGGGTCCCGTACCCCTGGCAGTTGCAGACGGTAATGCCCAGCGACCTGGCTTTTTCCACATTCACGTTGTTGGTGCCCGTGGCAGCAACCAGCACCAGCTTCAACGAGGGTGCCGAGGCGAGGACGTCCGCGTCGAGCCTTACCTTGTTGGTAATGACGACTTCGGCATCCCGAATACGCTCAGCCACCTGCTCGGGTGCCGTCTTCTCATGAAGCGTCAGCGAATCGCAAACCGCCCGCAGCGGAGACATATCGAGATCACCCAGGTCGAGGGAAGGATGGTCGAGAAAGACGGCGCGGTACTGTTCGCTCATGAGGCGGGTCCTGTGTTGTTATCGGATTGTGTGCGTATCGCAAGCAGTGGTAGCAGGCGCTACTACGCTGCGTTGGTTTCCCATCCTATACGAGAAGTGCCTTTGACTGAGCCCCGGAAGCCGTGTGGCAGGTGCAATTGCCCGGCCATCCTGAGTCCGGTAACCTGCGGCCTCGACCAGGTGCCTCCATGGCTTAACGCTCTTTCCCATGCTCATGGGGTCGGGCTGCCAGACGAGGTGAAACGGGAAGTCCGGTAAGGTCCAAGGCCGATCCCGGCGCAGCCCCCGCTGCTGTAATGCCCTGCGCCTTCTCAGGCGCCGCACGCTTGCTAATGCCACTGGAAACGGGAAGGCGCGAGCAGTGCGAATGGGTGAGCCAGAAGACCGGCCTGTTCGATCAGTATGGTGTACCTCGGGGTGTGGGTACCGGGCCTGATCTGGCTGATATCAGCCAAGATGTCCTGTCGTGTTGGCAATATGCCGACACTCCCCGAGCGTGCCCGAACGTTTTGCCCTGGACGGGCGTTGCAAGCGGAGCCGCAGATGATCGACGAAGAAAAGAAGCAGAACCACGCCGAGCGCATGAAACGCAAGAAGGCCGTCGTCGATGCGGGCATGGAAAAGGCCCAGATCGAGCGCGGCATCCTGGTGCTTATCACGGGCAACGGCAAGGGTAAGAGTACTTCGGCTTTCGGCACGCTTTACCGGGCGCTTGGGCACGACCACAAGGCAGGCGTCGTCCAGTTCATCAAGGGCGTACAGCGCTCAGGTGAGGTGGTCTATCTGCAGCAACAGGCTCCTCACGTGCAGTTTCACCAGATGGCGACCGGCTTCACCTGGGACACTCAGGACTGGGACAAGGACAAGGCTGCAGCCGACGAAGCGTGGGCTCACGCGGCGCGGATGCTGAGTGACGAAACGCTCAATCTCGTGGTGCTCGACGAGCTGACCTACATGCTCAAGTACAACTACCTTGACCTGGCAACCGTGCTGGAGGCGCTGCGCAATCGACCCTACCGGCAGACCGTGATCGTGACGGGGCGCGCGGCCAAGCCCGAGCTCGTCGAGTTGGCAGACACCGTCAGTGAGATACGCGACGTCAAGCATGCCTACCGTGCAGGTGTGAAAGGTCAGGCCGGAGTCGATTTTTGAGCGCTGAACACAACACCATCGCCCATGGCGCGACCCTTATCGTCTGCGAAACCTGTGGCCAGGATGGCGCCGATGAGCCGCGCAAGGGTGAGCAGTTCGCCAGCGAGCTTGAAGCACTCGGTGCCCAGGCGGGCGTCGTTGTCCAGCGGACCCGTTGCCTGATGGCCTGCCAGCGGCACTGTACAGCCGCGCTCCGCGCACCTGGCAAGATCACTTACGTGCTGGGTGGGTTCGCCCCGGAACCTGCGGCTGCTGAAGCGTTACTGGACTACGCCACGAAATACGCCGCTTCCGAAACGGGCCAGGTCTCGTTCCGAACATGGCCCGCCGGCATCAAAGGCAAATTTATCGCGCGTATTCCCGCGCTGGATGCCTGACTCTCTTTTTCCCTATTCACAGGACAGTCCATGAACAGCACGAGCAAAATACCGGTCACGATCGTCACCGGCTTCCTCGGGAGCGGCAAAACGACGTTGTTGCGTCACATCCTCGACAATGCCAATGGGCGTCGTATCGCCGTAATCGTGAATGAGTTCGGCGAACTTGGAATCGACGGCGACATCTTGCGCGGGTGCGGTATCGGCTGTGACGAAGAGGGCACCGAGCAGGCCGGCCAGCTCTATGAGCTGTCCAATGGCTGCATGTGCTGCACCGTCCAGGAAGAGTTCTACCCGGTAATGCAGGAGCTCATCCAACGGCGCGCCGACATCGACCACATCCTGATCGAGACCAGTGGTCTCGCATTGCCAAAGCCGCTTGTGCAGGCCTTCCATTGGCCAGAGATCAAAAACGCCTGCACGGTCGACGCCGTCGTGACGCTCGTGGATACACCCGCGGCGGCTGCCGGCCAGTTCGCCGCCAACCCGCACGCTGTTGATGCACAACGTCGGGCTGACCCGAATCTGGATCACGAATCGCCACTGCATGAGCTGTTCGAGGATCAGCTGGTGGCCGCCGATCTGGTAGTGCTAAGCAAGACAGACCTTGCCGACCCGGCAGCCGTGGAGCAGGTGACGGCTTTGGTGCGTGAGGAAGTACCGCCGCAGGTCAAGATCATCGCCAGCGATGCCGGACGGTTGGATCTCGACCTCATTCTCGGTCTATCGCGGGCTTCGGAAGACACCATTCACCTGCGCAAGGGCCATCACGACCACGGGGATGATGAGCCGCATGATCATGACCATGACCTGTTCGATTCGGTCGTCGTCAATCTCGGGACGGTCGATCGCGACCGTCTGATGAGCGTCCTCGAAACATTGGTGCGCGAGCACACGATTTACCGAATCAAAGGCTTCGTGGCGCTGCCGGGCAAACCCATGAGGCTCGTCGTGCACGGCGTCGGGCAGCGCTTCGACAGCTACTTCGACCGCCGTTGGAACGCTGACGAAGCGCCTAATACGTACCTTGTTCTAATCGGGCAGGACCTTGATAGCGTCACCTTGCAAGAGGCGCTTGCCGCCGCCACCGCCTGAGGATTTGCCATGCACATGCTGTCAGCCATGCCGGGCGGGTACGTCGATGAAAGCGGCGCAACCATCACGCGGCTCGACCAGACTCCAGGTGACATCGTCATCCTGAGCGCGGCTGACACGACGCTGGCCCTGCTGGCGTCCGCACATCCTCGGGCGACCGATCCGGGCGCCGGCTATCCCGAGGTTCGGCTCGCCAACCTCGTCTACCTGCGCCAGAACGCCTCAGTCGATCTCTACATCGATGAAGTGCTCCAGCACGCCAGGGTCATCGTCATCGATCACCTTGGCGGCGAAAGCTATTGGCCTTACGGGACGGAGCAGGTCGTTGCACTTTGCCGGCGCAAGGGCATCATCCTGGCGATGTTCTCTGGCGATATGGTCGAAGACCCGAACCTCACATCGCTGAGTACGGCCGATGCCGAGGTCTGCCATACCTTGTGGCGCTACCTGAGAGAGGGCGGTGCCAGCAATGCGGCGTCGCTCTATGCGTACATCGGTGCCCTTTACTTCGATAGGGCGGGGGTCGTCGCGCCGCCCGTGGCCCTGCCGCCGATCTCGGTCCATCATCCCTTGCATCAGCCCGCCTCGGCGGCTGACTGGCTCGACCGCTGGGAGCACGGTGCAGCCTGTGTGGCTGTGCTGTTCTATCGCTCCCATCTGCAGGCCGGTAATACGCGCGTTTTCGATGAGCTGTGCGAGCAATTGTTGTCGCAGGGCCTGAACCCACTCCCGATCGCGCTGCTGTCGCTCAAGGACACTGCGTGCCTCGCGACGCTCAGACATCTCTGTGCTGAGCATCGGGTGGCGGTCATTTTAAACAGCACCGCGTTTGCGCATTCGGCGATCGACGATCCCGGCGATCATGCCCTCGTTGGTGACATTCCCGTGCTTCAGGTGATGTTGTCCAGCGGTAACCAGGAGGGCTGGATGGCCGACCCGCATGGCTTGCAGCCGCGGGACATGGCCATGCAGGTGGCGCTACCCGAAGTCGACGGGCGCATCATCAGTCGCGCGTTCAGCTTCAAGGGGCTGGGGCGTCGTAGCGAGCTGACACAGTGCGACGTAGTCGAATATCACGGTCACCCCGAACGGATGGCATTCATCGCTGAGCTGGCCCGCCGCTGGGCTCGGTTACGGGAACTGCCCAATGCCGAAAAGCGACTCGCGCTGATTCTGGCCAATTATCCGACTCGTGAAGGCAGGCTCGGCAATGGTGTGGGCCTGGATACGCCGGCATCGGTCATCAATATCCTTCGTCGCCTGCAAACTGAAGGCTATCGGGTGGACGACATCCCGCAAGATGGCGAGCAGCTCATGGCGGCACTGCGTCAGGGGATCACCAATGACCCGGATCAGTGGGCCATTCGCCCTGCTCACCAGAGCCTGGCGATGGGGGATTATCGCGCGTTCTTCGCCACGCTACCGGCTGAGAGCCAGCAGGCCGTAATCGATCGCTGGGGCATGCCGGAGCAGGACCCCATGTTGCGTCAGAATCGCTTCATGCTGGCAGGGCTGCGTGTGGGCACTGTCTTCGTGGGTATCCAGCCGGCACGCGGCTACAACCTCGACGAAATGGCCAACTACCACGACCCCGATTTGGTGCCGCCGCATCATTACCTGGCCTTTTACGCGTGGTTGCGCACGGTCTGGGCATGCGATGCCATCGTTCACGTAGGTAAGCACGGCAATCTTGAGTGGCTGCCGGGCAAGAGCGTCGCACTGAGCCAGACCTGCTGGCCGGACCTGATCTTCGGCCCAATGCCGCACCTCTACCCATTCATCGTCAACGATCCGGGGGAGGGAACCCAGGCCAAACGCCGTACGCAGGCGGTGATCATCGACCACCTCATGCCGCCGCTCACACGTGCCGAAAGTTATGGGCCGACTCGCGACCTCGAGCGGTTGATCGACGAGTTCTACGATGCGCTGACACTCGACCCGCGGCGGGCAGGCCTGCTGCGCAAGCAGATCCTGGCGCTGATCGTGACGAACAACCTGCACGAAGACCTCGGTATGCCGCCACCGGCAACTGAAGAGGATGAACAGCACCTGCTCAATCGCACGGATACGTATCTGTGCGAATTGAAGGAAAGCCAGATCCGCGACGGTCTCCATATATTCGGCGAGTCGCCAGCAGGGCGTCTTGAGCGCGACACGTTGCTGGCGCTGGCGCGTTATGGAGTCGGTGACGGCAAGCACGGTAATGCCGGTTTGGTGCGTGCACTGTCGCGCGACCTGCTTCCAGCGGACGGTTTCGACCCTTCCGACGGTGAATGGGGGGAACCGTGGCAAGGCGAGCGACCGGCAGTGCTTGTACGTGTCAGCAGCGCTCCATGGCGCAGCCGCGGAGACACCCGCGAGCGATTGGAATTGCTGGCGCTGGCGTTGCTTGCGCATCGGTTGGATGGGCTCGACGCAGTGGATAGCCCGTTCGCGCCAGGCGAGTTGGAAACGCTGCTTCGCGATCTGCCGGGTGTGGCGGCGGTCCTTCAGCGAGTGGACGCTTCGCTTCGCCTTGCCCTCCGTGCCTGTGGCCCGCAAGAGCTTCACCAGCTCTGCCGCGGATTGGACGGTCGATTCGTTCCGCCGGGCCCGAGTGGTGCGCCGACGCGAGGCCGTCCGGATGTATTGCCCACGGGGCGGAATTTCTTCTCGGTCGATACCCGGACCATTCCCACGCCCACCGCCTGGACGCTTGGCGAAAAGTCGGCAGCGCTGCTGGTCGAGCGTTTCATGCAAGACAACGGTGATTATCCGTCCAGCCTGGGACTTTCGGTGTGGGGGACCGCAACGATGCGTACTGGCGGTGATGACATCGCGCAAGCGTTCGCGCTTCTCGGTGTCCGCCCCAAGTGGGCCGAGGGCAGTCACCGCGTCACCGATTTCGAGATCATCCCTGTCCCGAACCTGGGCCGTCCGCGTGTCGACGTAACCCTGCGCGTATCCGGCTTCTTCAGAGATGCCTTTGCGGGTGTGATGCACATGTTCGATGCCGCGGTGCAAGCGATCGCAGCGTTGGATGAGCCTGGGGAAGCCAATCCCATACGCGCTCGCGTGGAGCGCGAGCGCGCGGAATTTCAGGCGCAGGGTGTCGACGAGGCGCAGGCGCTGCGGCGAGCGAGCTATCGCATCTTCGGCGCCAAGCCCGGATCCTACGGTGCCGGACTCCAGGGGCTGATGGACAGTCAGAAATGGCAGGACGGTAGCGATCTCGCGCAGGTTTACCTGAATTGGGGCGGCTACGCCTACGGGCAAAAGGTCTACGGCGAGGCGCGCCAGGATACCTTCGCGCAACGGCTGTCGACCGTGCAGGCGGTGGTCCAGAATCAGGACAACCGTGAGCACGATCTGCTCGATTCCGATGACTACTACCAGTTTCAGGGTGGCATGAGCGCGGCGGTGGAGCAGCTGTCAGGCACCCGTCCAGCCCTGTTTTTCGGCGACCACAGCAACCCCGAGTCACCACGCATTCGGGGTCTGGACGAAGAGCTGAGCCGCGTTGTGCGCGCACGCGTCACCAATCCAAAATGGATTGAAGGCATGCAGCGCCATGGCTACAAGGGCGCATTCGAAATGGCTGCCAGCGTGGACTTTCTGTTCGCCTTCGACGCTACCACGGGGGTTGTGCGAGATGACCAGTACGCGAGCGTAACGGACGCCCTGATCGAGAATGCGGAAAACCGCGCATTCCTTGAGCGGCACAACCCCGAGGCCCTTCGTGACATGAGCGAGCGCCTGCTCGAGGCGATCGGCAGGGGGTTGTGGGCGGAGCCCGGCGACTACCGTGAGCGACTCGAATCACACTTACTGAACGCTGAACGGCACTTGGAAGACTGATGGATACCCTACGAACGCACTACCCGTTCTCTGCACTGCACGGGCAATCCGAGCTGCGCCTGGCGTTGCTACTGGTAGCGATCGATCCCCAAATTGGCGGGGTGTTGATCGAAGGGCCACGAGGGACGGCCAAATCCACCAGTGCCCGGGCGCTGGCAGATCTCCTGCCTACGGGGGCTTTCGTGAACCTGCCGTTGGGGGCTAGCGAAGAGCAGCTGGCCGGGTCGCTCGATATCCAGGCTGCGTTGCAAACTGGCGATGTCGTTTTCCGTCCCGGTCTCTTGGCCAAGGCGGATGGCGGCGTACTCTACGTGGATGAAGTGAATCTGCTGCCGGACGTTCTCGTCGACCTGCTGCTCGATGTCTGTGCAAGCGGGGTGAATCGCATCGAGCGGGACGGCATCTCGCATCAGCATCCAGCCCGTGTCGCCCTTGTCGGTACGATGAACCCGGAGGAGGGAGAGCTCCGGCCTCAATTGCTTGACCGTTTCGGCTTGTTCGTTCGCCTGGTGGACCGTGTGGATCGCGCAACCCGCGAGCAGATCGTCCGCAGTCGCTTGCGTTTCGACCGCGATCCGAAGGGTTTCCTTGCCGAGTACGAGGCGGAGCAGACCTCGTTATCATCACGGCTCGCGATCGCGCGTCAGCGGGCCAGCACATTCGAATTCAGCGATTCACTCCATGCGGATGTCAGCGAGCGCTGTTATAGCGCGGGCGTGGAGGGCGTCCGGGCGGATCTGGTCATGCTGCGGGCGGCGGCGGCGCATGCAGCTCTACAGGGACGAGATGCGATAACACTCCAGGATGTGGACGCTATCGCGCCGCTCGTGCTGGCGCATCGACGACAAGACGTTCCAGACGGGCAACAGCATTCGACACCCGAGGAGAGGCCTGCAGGCCACCCTCCGCAGAGCCGGAACGTCCAGGCCGACTGGGGCGCGATGTCGCCCGAGGTGGCGCCCATTCAGCCCCTTGGTCAGGCGAGCCCACCCACAGCAAAAAAGTCCTGAGCCGGCTGCCGTCCCCTGGCGAACTGCCCGCACTGGGCGGGCCAGCAGGGCGGGCACGTGCTGGCGAGCAGCAGACTACACGCATCCATTGGCCCAGGACGCTGTTGAAAAAGGGTCCAGCGACCCTGGCGCCGGACCATTTGCGGTTTCACCGTCGCCAGCCATCGGCAGGCGTCATGCATTGCCTGGTACTGGATTGCTCCGGGTCGATGCTGAAGGGGCACAACCTTTCTCTGGCGAAAGGCCTGCTGATGCACTGGAGCGGCAGGATCTATCAAGCGCGAGGGCAGATGGCGGTCATCGGGTTTTCGGGTGAGGGCGCGAAGGTTCTTCAATCGCCGACCCGGGCAGGGCCCCGCAACGAGCAGTGGATCCGCCCGATCGCTGGCGGCGGCGGCACACCGGTAGCGGCAGGCCTTCGGTTGGCCGAACAGCTGGTGACTCGGGCGCGGCGTAGCAAGCCCCTCACGGTCGTACTGTGGCTACTGAGCGATGGCCGCTTCGATCCGCTGCCCCTGCGCCCGGGCTTTGCCGATACCGTTGGCCTGGTGGACTTCGAGTCTACGCGTGTGAGGCTGGGAAGGATGCCAAGGCTGGCGAATGCGTGGGATGCGCCGTGCTGGTCAATCGCCCAACTGATCGGCCGCTAGGCACAGTGGCTGTATCCGAATGTTGCCTGGGGTAGAGTGTGCAGCTTGATAGTGGGAGCGAGCATGCAATGTACTGGGCTGAATTCTTCACCGTAGCGCTGATTCATTTGCTTGCTGTTGCGAGTCCAGGCCCGGATTTCGCTGTAGTCGTCCGGGAAAGCGTGGCCCAGGGGCGACGCACGGGGCTGATTACTGCAGCAGGCGTTGGATGCGGAATTCTTGTCCACGTGACGTACTGTCTGCTGGGCATTGGCCTAATCGTGTCGCAGTCCATCGTCCTGTTCAACGTATTGAAATGGCTCGCTGCGGCCTATCTGGTCTATATCGGAATAAAGGCACTCCAGGCTCGTCCCGCCAATGTGGTCGAAGGGGAAGATCCACCGCCAGTGATTGCGCGGGGCGCGCGTGCCGCATTTGCCGTCGGGTTCGTCACCAACGGCTTGAATCCGAAGGCCACGCTCTTCTTTCTGTCACTTTTCACGGTGGTCATAAACCCTCACACACCGGTGCTCGTGCAGGCGGGCTACGGTGCTTATCTTGCGATCGCGACCGGGCTCTGGTTCTGTCTCGTGGCGATGTTGTTCAGCCAGGCACGTGTACGTGCGGGATTCGCGCGGATGGGGCACTGGTTCGATCGACTGATGGGTGGGGTCCTCGTAGCGCTTGGCATCAAGCTCGCATTCACGCAGCTTCGCTGAAGGCCGTTCTGCGCTCGCTGTATGGGCCTGTCTGCCGCTGAAGTTGGCGGGCCCCCGCTTTCGCCCTATGCTCTGTGCCCTTCGAACGGATCAACGTATTGGCGGTATCGCGTGGGTGAGAGGCATTTGGAACGCTTGAGTGTGCGACGTCCTGAGGGAGCCCTGACCACTGGCATACGCCCGCTGGCGATGGGGATAGCCTTCGCCATTTCAGTGCCGGCCCACGCCGTCGTCTTCAATGTCGGCGCGGTTGATGCGCAATTGGATACCTCACTAACGGTCGAGTCGGCCTGGGGAACGGCCCATCGTGATCGGAACCTCATTGGCGCTCGAGCCGGTGGGCGAGGGCTGGCAGGTACCGGTGACGCCGGGCGTCTTAACTTCAAGCAAGGTGAGCCATTCACTAAGCGCCTCACCGGCTGGCACGGGCTGGAACTGAAATACGGCGACTCCGGTATTTACGTGAGCGGGCGCTATTGGTACGACTTCGAGCAAAAGGACGAAAGCCGCCGTCACCTCGACATCGACGACAGTGGTCGGGACCGCTTGGCACAGGCCTCCGGCGCAGCGCTGCTTGACGCCTACTTCTACCATCACTATCGCCTGCAGGATCAGCCAGGCCAGATTCGCCTGGGCAAGCAAGTGGTTAATTGGGGGGAAGGGATCTTCTTCCAGAACGGCCTGGACATCGTCAACCCGGTCGAGCGCTCCGCATACCATCGGCCAGGCACGCTCCGCCAGGCGGGTGCGCTGCCGGTAAATCTGGCCTACGCATCGCAGAATCTCACCGACAACCTCTCGATTGACGGCTTCTACGCGCTCGAGTGGGATCGTTCCGTTGATGAGAACTGCGGTACGTTCTTCGCCGGATCGGATATTTCTCCCCAAGGGTGCAACGCAGGGCTTTCCTACGATGCCGCCGGCGTACCTGTGACCGTGCCCCGTAGCGGGACTCGCAATGCACGCAATGGCGGGCAGTGGGGCCTGGCCTCGCATTACTACGTGGCGCCGCTTGATGCCGAAGTTGGCCTATATGTGGCCAACTACCACAGCCGCGATGCCATGCTGAGTGGCACGACCGCGCCCGCGGTTGCATATGCCGGTGGCATTGCCACTGTGGCGGCAGGGAGTCGTTACTACAGCCAGTACCCTGAAGACATTCGGCTCTATGGTCTGACCTTTTCGAAGCAGACAGCCACGGGGACGACCTGGCGAAGCGAGCTGAGCTATCGACCGAACGCGCCGGTGGCGCTGAATGGCGTCGATCTGGCAAATGCTGCCTTTGCCCTCGATGATCCATCCGTATCGCCTCTTCGGGCTTCGCCTGGGAGCGATTTAAAGGGGTATAGACGCCTCGAGGTCACCCAGCTGCAGGCCGGTGTCGAGCAGACACTGGACAACGTCATGGGTGCCGAGCGCCTGACACTGCTCGGAGAAGCTGCCTGGGTCCATACCGCCGGTTTGTCCGGACGTGGCGAGCGGTTCGGTCGTGATCCGGTATTTGGACCCGGACCCTTGGCGGATGCTGGTTGCGTGAGGCTGAATGCGGCGACCCTCGGCGGGGCAGGGCCCAATGTGGCGCGCTACTGCAAAAACGAAGGATTCGTCACCTCGAACGCATGGGGCTACCGAATCAAAGCGGTCTGGGAGTATCCCGATGTCGTGCAGCGCACCGTGTTCAAACCGAATCTGGCCTGGTCGCATGACGTCAACGGCTATGGGCCCAACGGGTCTCTCAGTGAAGGCGCCAAGGCTGTTTCACTGGGGCTGGATGCGGTGTATCAGAACACATACCGCGCAGCAGTGGCGTACTCGACATTCTTTGGCGGGCGATACAACACGCTTGTCGACCGAGATTTCCTCTCTCTAAGCATCGGCCTGGATTTCTGAGTGCGACACGGCTGTTGTTGATCTCGAACAACAGCCAGTCAATCCAGGCTTCTCGGAGGTAGAAAACGGATGTCGTTCCACACCATCGAGCCGTACGAAGGCGCGCATGCACATGTACTGGTGCTGCCCGAGGAGGCGCTGGCCAGTGCGTGGTTGCGTGTACGACGGGGATCGCATGACGAACCGGACGACTATCCCGGGCTGGCTCACTTCATCGAGCACCTGCTGTTCCTTGATACCGGCCGGTTCACGGGCGACGACGGTTTGATGCGTTTCGTGCAAGGCTGCGGTGGTGAGGTCAATGCATCGACGCAGGCGTTCCACACTGACTTCTTCTTTCAGGTGCCAATAAGGTTTTTCTCTGACGCGCTCGCGCGCCTGCAGGACCTGTTACTCAAGCCGTTGCCTGATGCCGAGGCTCAACAACGTGAGCGTGAGGTGCTGCATGCGGAATTTCTTGCACGCAGCATGGATGCCATGACGCAGCGCGATGCGGCGCTCGGTGCCATGGCCGCCGCCGGCTCGCCACTGGCGCGCTTCTTCGCGGGCAACCGCGGCACACTTCCCGTTGAAGAGTCCGGATTCCAACACGCTCTTGGCGCCTATCGTCGCACGGCGCACATCCGCCGGAATGTTGAGCTTTACCTGGCCGGGCCACTCGAACTGTCGGCCCAGGCGGAATTGGCCAGCAACTTTTTCAGGTCACTGCCGGATGAAGCGCCAAAGGCGCGTCGCCCGGCGATATCGGTATGGCCGCCACGGCATCGGACTCTCAAGGTACGTCAGCCGACGTCCTCGCTGACACTCGTATTCGAGGCTACTAGCCACTTCAGCGCGTCCTTCGAACGAATGGTTCGATCCCCGCTGGAGCAGGGGCTGGTCGGCCGTTTACGAGAGAACGGTCTGGCAAGGCAGGCCGACGCGCGTCGTGTATGGGTCGAGCCCGATCGTTGGCTTTGGCTGATCGAGGTCCCGCTGGATCGGGATAGCGATTCCCTTGCTGGGGACGTTACCTCCTGTGCATCAGATTGGGTGGCCTGCCTGCATGAGGACGCGAGTGATTGGATTGGCCGAGCACGCCTGGCAACGGACAGGCACCTGCCAGGGCTCACACCGATCGACCGTATTCGCGCGCATATTGATAGGCCACCAGAAGCGTCCGAGGCCATGAGGGATGTGGGCGCCCGCGGCGTTTTGATTATGAGGGGTGTTCCCGAATCCATGGCGCCTTGGCCGTCTGCTGGATTCCCGTTCGAGGCCGAGCGATGGGCGTGTCCTGATCCTTCTTGGGTACAAGAGGGGGCGTTGGCATCACCGACACCGTGCGGACCCGCGCCCGATCAAACGCTCGCAGCCGGGCACAGGCCGGTGAAGCTCTCACAACTGACTCTGCGCATGCCTGACGGCTGGGCGGTTCTCTACTTGCAGGCCGATGTCGCGTGGCGTTCGCCGGAGATGGTTCATGCGTTCGATCGTCTGGCCTGGCACGCGTCGGAACACGGACTGACGTTAAAACGGCTGACCAGCGCCGGCCTCGGCTTCAGGTTGGAGGGGCGCGCGCGGCTATTCGAACCAGTCGTGAAGGGGCTTCTTCCTTTGTTGCAGTCCGAACGGTCTGACAAGAGCGCTACGTGGCAGGCCGAAGCGATGCCGATAAAGCGTCTGTTTGGTGCGCTGTCGGATCATGTTGGGTATCGAACAGAAGCGCCTGGTTGGAGCGTACTCCTGTGCACGCGTTATCACCTGCCGGCCGGTCTGTTGAAAACGCTCTCAGCATTGCCAGCCAAGACGGTGCCGAGCGGTGCGCCTGTGGTGTCCGGTTGGATCACATTGCCTGGGGAAGGCAATGACCATGACAATGCACTACTGCTGTTTTGTCCTCATCCGGCTACCGACGCTGATGAGGCATGCTGGCAGCTGATTGCCCGGCTCATCGAAGGGCCGTTCTATCAACGAATGCGTGTCGAATTGCAGCTGGGCTATGCGGTGTTCAGTGGTTATCGCCGCATCAATGGCCAGGGTGGGCTGCTATTGGCCATCCAGTCCCCCCAGGCCGATGCGAACACGCTACTGGGCCATATCGAGACCTTTTTGAGTCGGTTCGACGTACCGAGCGCCGCGCTGCTGGAGAGGATTCGTTCCCGTATGACGGCGGACCCTGGTTGGCAGCGCCTGGCGGATCAGGCCTGGCAGTATGTTCAGGTCGGTCAAGCGTCCTCCCGTGGCGCTGCCGTTCAAGCGCAGCTGGCGTCGATTGAGCGCGGGGCGCTCGTGAACGCGCTAGGGGCAATCTCGATCAGGCAATATGGTTGCATCATCCTCAGTAACCGCAACCCGGTCTCACCTGACAGCGGAACGGTGCTTGATCCGGCCCGAAAACTTGGCCCATCATGCGCCCATGATTGATTCCCTTGAACACCCAGGTATGGTTGAGCGGCCCACCGCGTTGATTCGCGAGACCTTTCCTGTTGGCCCCCTTCAATGCAACTGCACTCTCATCGGTGATCCTGTCACCCTGAAAGCCATTGTGGTCGACCCCGGCGGTGAGCCGGAGATGATCGTTGCCCGCCTCGAGGCGCTTGGCCTCAAACTTGTCAGCATCATTCACACCCACGCGCATCTGGATCACTTTCTGGCATCAGGCCGGCTCAAGGAGCTGACCGGCGCCACGCTGCATCTTCATCCCGAGGATCGCTTTCTATGGGATGGACTGGAAACGCAGTGCCGCATGTTTGGTGTGCCGTACTCCCCAGTTCCTGCTCCGGACTTGCCCTTAGCTGACGATGAGGCACTGGCCTGCGGTTGTGGCGTGGCATTGCACACGCCGGGCCATACGCCTGGATCAATGAGCTTCTGGTTTCCCGAAGCTCGGCTATTGATTGCGGGCGATACCCTGTTCCGACGCGGAGTCGGCCGCACGGATTTATGGGGTGGTGATTACGCGACGATCGAGCGGTCTATCAAACAGCGGTTGTACACGCTGGATGAAGACGCTGTCGTGGTGACTGGCCATGGCCCCGAAACCCGGCTTGGCGATGAAATGCGTGAAAACCCGTTTGTTCGGGCTGGTTGACCGGTTTTGCCGGGCGATCCAGCCGTTATGACCTTTATCGAAAAGGCCTAGATAGGAGCTGTAAATGAAAACGTTATCCCGCCTGATCCTTTCCGGCACCGCCGTCGCCCTTCTGGCGGGTTGCGCCGGCGGTGGAAACCCTTATGACCAGCCCCAGGCGCAAGGCGGAAACCGTACGGCGACCTATGGCGGCATCGGTGCATTGGCAGGCGCTGTTGCCGGTGCGGCCATCGATCACAACAACCGCGGGAAGGGCGCTCTGATCGGCGCTGCGGTCGCAGGCGCGGCCGGTGCAGGCTACGGTTACTACGCCGATCGGCAGGAAGCCGAGTTGCGTCGCCAGATGCAAGGCACCGGCGTCGAAGTGCAGCGTCAGGGTGATGACATCAAGCTGATCATGCCGGGCAACATCACCTTTGCGACCGACTCGTCCAACATTGCGAGCAATTTCTACACGCCGCTCAACAACCTGGCATCCTCGTTCAAGCAGTTCAACCAGAACAGCATCGAAGTGATCGGCTATACCGATAGCACCGGTTCGCGCCAGCACAACATGGACCTTTCCCAGCGCCGCGCTCAGAGCGTCGCCAATTACCTTGGTGCGCAGGGCGTGGATATGAGCCGAGTCAGTACGCGTGGGGCTGGTCCGGATCAGCCTATCGCCAGCAATGCAACGGCCGAGGGCCGAGCGCAAAACCGCCGTGTCGAAGTCAACCTGAAGCCGCTGCCAGGCGCTCAGTAAGCGTTAGCTGCCGGGCGTGCAATGCGCCCGGCGTCGTCATTCGCGTCAGCCTTCCCGCCCGTTGCGAGGCGCATGACCCAGTTCAGTGACCGTGGGCGGCTGCTGAGTTTCCTGATGTGTGCTTGCCGTCACTTCACCTGCAGCCCGGCTGTCCAGACGCCACTGCCAGAGGATCAGAATCAGTGTCGGCACCCCGAGGATGGCGGTAACCAGGAAGAAGTGTCCGTAGCCAAGGTGTTCGACCATTACGCCCGAGTACCCACCCAGCAGACGTGGCAGCAAGAGCATGATCGAGCTCAGGAGGGCATATTGCGTTGCAGAGAATTGCAGATTCGCAAGGCTCGACAGGTATGCCACGAACGCGGCTGTTGCAAGGCCTGAGCTGAAGTTATCGCATGAGATCGCGATAATCAGCATGTTCAGGTTGGGCCCCATCCCCGCCAACATGACGAAAAGCAGGTTGGTGGCGGCCGAAGCCAGTCCACCTACGAACAGGATGGGCATGATGCCGAAGCGGATGATGAAGACGCCGCCTGCACCTGCGCCAAGCAGCGTCATGACGAGGCCGAAGAGCTTGCTGACGCTGGCGATCTGATCCTTGGTGAAGCCCTGGTCGATGTAAAACACGTTTGCCATGACGCCCATGACCGTGTCTGACATGCGATAGGTCGCCACGAGCCCCAGCAGAAGCAGCGCTTGCCAGCGATAGCGTTGAATGAAGTCGCTCACCGGCGTAAGGACAGGCGCCAGGCTGTGGCGGCCCATGTTTGACAGGCAGACGCTGGTCAATACCGCGTACAGGATGGCGCGGAGAAAGGCGCGGTCTTCCAGTACGAGGTCGACCAGGGTCGCTTCGCCGGCGATCACGCTGTCGAAGTCGGTGTTGTACAGCTGCGTGAACAGCGCCGGTACCGAGATCAGCAATACGATCAGCGTCAGCACGGACAGCATCTGATGGAAAAAGCCGTAGCGCACACCGGTCAGCTGCGTCGGGGCCAGTTTGGGTTCCTTCATCCAAAGGCTTGTCATGAGCCCAGGCAGCATCAGCAGGGCGAACAATATATAGGTGTTCGCCCACGCCTCGTGACGGTAGGAGAAGGTTTCGGAGCCAAACCATTCTGCGAAGTAGAGCGCGCCGGCCGTGGCAAGCAGGGCGGCCACGCGGTAGCCAGTCATGTAGGCAGCGGCGAGCGCGGCTTGCCTGCTGTCGTCTGCAATTTCGAGACGATAGGCGTCGACAGCGATGTCCTGGGTTGCAGAGGCGAACGCGACGACGACTGCCAGCGCGATGAGCAGCTTGAGGTTCGTTTGCGGATCACAGACGGCCATGCCGGCAAGGCCTATCGCAACCAGAATCTGGGACAGGACAAGCCAGGAACGACGCCGTCCCAGCTTGCCCAGCCAGGGCAGGCGCCACTGATCAAGCATTGGCGCCCAGACCCATTTGAAGGCGTAGGCCAGGCCGATGAGGCTTGCGAATCCAATGGTGTCGCGTGCGACGCCAGCTTCTCTCAGCCAAACGGAAAGTGTGGAAAACACCAGCATGTACGGCAGGCCTGCAGCGAAGCCCAGCAGAAGCAGCGCCAGTGTCACGGGGCTGGCATAAGCGTCGAGCGCTTCGCGCCAGATTTTACGAGACATGAGGGTTACGCAATCGCATGCAAAGCGCGCACTCTAACCGCTGTACTCATCGGGACGCCAGCCATGGCGATGCAAGTCGACGCGGTCGTTGTGAAGGATCACGCCTTCCGCGCGCAACCGTGCTCGCTGCTCGGTGCCAGCAGGCGTTCCTTCGGCCAAGCTCGGGCGGCCATTTGCGCTGACGACACGATGCCAGGGAAGGGCGCTGCCATCCGGGAGCCTGGACAGCTCGCGTCCTACCCATCGTGCTGCACGTCCCAGCCCGGCCATGGCTGCCAAGGCGCCATAGCTTGTGACCTTGCCAGGCGGGATTGAGCCCAGCACTTGATAAAGCGCCTGGCGGCGAGGATCGGGCAATGCCGACGAACGGCTATCTGATGAGGATGAGGAGGCCATCAGGCAGTAACGGCGCAGGCTGGCATGGAGTGCGTCCCTGTTCAGCTGAGGTTCAGAAAGATGGAACTGATCTTAAAGGCTTGGGTCAAGGATTGTCAGTTTCATGGCGGCCCGGATAATGAGTCGCTTTCTCTTCTGCATCGAGGTCCCGTTTTCCAAATGTTACCCAGACGCCTGCTTTGCGTGGCCATCTGTGCCCTGTCGTCCTATTCCTATGCGGATACGATCTGGCTCAAGAATGGCGATCGTATTACCGGAACCGTAACGCTATTGGATGGCGGCAAGCTGATGGTCGAAACCACGTATGGTGGTTCGATTCCTCTGGACTGGAGCAAGGTCGCGACGCTTGAAACTGACCGGGAGCTTCTGGTCAAGGATGGCGATCGCCCCAACAGCGGCGAGGTCTCCAAGACGCTTGGGCGTGCCGAGTCGGGCAAGGTCACGCTGCACAACGGCGGCGAGCCGGAAACGGTCGAGCTGGCCAGCATCTCGCAAATCATGCGGCCGCGGCCGATCGTGCAGGACTTCGTCTGGAAGGGCAACATCGACGCGTCGCTCGACTACAAGCGTGCCGATAGCGACACCGATGACTACAACGTAAAGGCGCGTACCGAGGCCCGTCATGGTCTCTGGCGACACAACGGCCGACTCGACTACAACCGCGAGGCGACCGACCAGGAGACCACCACTGACAATTACACCCTGGCCTATGCGCTCGATAGATTCATCGACGAACAGTGGTTCTGGCAGGGCCGGCTTGACTACAAGCGCGATAAGGTCGAAGACGTTTCACGTCAGCGTACGATCGGTACCGGCCCCGGTTACCAGTTCTGGGACAACGAGCTGGGTGCATTCTCCCTCAACGGCCTGGTGAACCAGAACGAGTACCGCTTCTCCAACGGTGAAAATAAGAACTTCTATTCGGTCGCAGGTAAATGGAAGTACAACCGTTTTCTCGTCGGGAAGACATTTGAATTCTTCACCAACGGTGAGCTGGGCCGTCCGCTGGATAACGTGGCCGATTATGCGCTGGATGCCGAAGTAGGCCTTCGCTACAAGGTCACCGACTGGGCGTCATTGAACATGCGGGCCGAGCGCGACCTGGTCAAAGGCGGTTCCGATGGTGAGTTGGACGAAACGCGCTATCTGATCGGTTTTGGCGTAGGCTGGTAAGCCCTCGATCGAAAAAGCCCCGCAATGCGGGGTTTTTTGTTGGCTGGCCGGTACCGTGATGAAGCATCCGTTAACACGCCGTTCAGCTTCGGGGCTTGAATTGTGGCCCTGCCGGCGTCACCTATTGGCTTTCAAGCGCTCATTTAGGAATTACCGATGCGTGTCTTTTTCCTGTTGTTCCTGCTCTTTCCCGTAATCGAGCTTGCGGTCCTCATCAAGGTCGGCAGCATGATCGGGGTGCTGACAACGCTGCTGCTGATCGTCCTGTCGGCCATCGTCGGCGCAGGTCTATTGCGTTTTGCTGGCGTCGCGACCGCACTTCGCGCCCGCGAGCGCCTGGCGCGGGGCGAGCTTCCGGACCGGGAGATGCTGGAAGGGCTGATGGTTGCAATCGGTGGCCTGCTGCTGATGCTTCCCGGCTTCATCAGTGATGTCGTGGGGTTGCTTTGCTTGCTGCCCCTCACACGCGGCATTGTCATCGATCGCCTGAAGCGGCGGTCGGAAGCGCATACCGTTCGGCAACGGGCGTTTCAGGACGACCCGCAACCGCACCGCGGTGGCAGCCGCCCGAATGTGATCGAAGGCGAGTACGAGAAGCGCGACGAATGAATGTCCGTGGTCGCGAAAAAAAATGGATGTCGCCCTTGAAAAGGTTTGCGGCGCCCACATGTAGCGGACACCGAAAGGTTACTGTCGACTGACAGGCTGTATTTCTGCGGTGCGCCCTGCGGACCGCGCCCCGGCCCTGCCGGACTCAAGGATAACCGGTGCCGTCACCGGTCGTTAAAACTCAAGTTGGGAGAGATCGATAATGAAGCTTCGTCCTCTGCATGACCGCGTCGTCATTCGTCGCAGCGAAGAAGAGACCAAGACCGCTGGCGGCATCGTGCTGCCGGGTTCCGCTGCCGAGAAGCCTAACCGTGGCGAGATCGTCGCTGTCGGTACCGGTCGCGTTCTGGACAACGGCGAAGTTCGCCCGCTGGCCGTCAAGGTCGGTGACCAGGTGGTGTTCGGCCCTTACTCGGGCAGCAACACCGTCAAGGTCGATGGTGAAGATCTGCTGGTGATGGGCGAGAACGAAATCCTCGCGGTCATCGAAGCCTGATCACGCGAATCTCCGTTTAATCTCAAGTATTGAGGATCTATCAACATGGCATCTAAAGAAGTCAAATTCGGCGATTCCGCTCGCAAGAAAATGCTGGTTGGCGTCAACGTTCTTGCTGACGCAGTCAAAGCCACGCTGGGCCCGAAAGGCCGTAACGTCGTTCTGGAAAAGAGCTTCGGCGCTCCGACCATCACCAAGGACGGCGTATCCGTTGCCAAGGAAATCGAGCTGAAAGACCGCTTCGAGAACATGGGCGCTCAGCTGGTCAAGGACGTTGCGTCCAAGGCCAACGATGCGGCCGGTGACGGCACCACGACTGCTACCGTTCTGGCTCAGGCCATCGTCAACGAAGGCCTGAAGGCCGTCGCTGCCGGCATGAACCCGATGGACCTCAAGCGCGGTATCGACAAGGCGACCATCGCTGTCGTTGCCGAGCTGAAGAACCTGTCCAAGCCTTGCGCCGACAGCCGCGCCATCGCTCAGGTGGGCACCATCTCCGCAAACTCCGACGAGTCCATCGGCCAGATCATCGCCGAAGCGATGGAAAAGGTCGGCAAAGAAGGCGTCATCACCGTTGAAGAAGGCTCGGGCCTCGAGAACGAACTGTCCGTCGTTGAGGGCATGCAGTTCGATCGCGGTTACCTGTCCCCTTACTTCATCAACAAGCCGGACACCATGGTTGCCGAGCTGGACAGCCCGATGCTGCTCCTGGTCGACAAGAAGATCTCCAACATCCGCGAACTGCTGCCGGTTCTGGAAGCCGTTGCCAAGGCTGGCCGTCCGCTGCTGATCGTGGCTGAGGATGTCGAAGGTGAAGCGCTGGCGACTCTGGTCGTCAACAACATGCGCGGTATCGTCAAGGTTGCAGCAGTCAAGGCCCCTGGCTTCGGCGATCGCCGCAAGGCCATGCTGCAAGACATCGCGATCCTCACTGGCGGTACTGTCATCTCCGAAGAAGTTGGTCTGTCCCTTGAAAGCACTACCCTGGAGCACCTGGGTAACGCCAAGCGCGTCGTGCTGAACAAGGAAAACACCACCATCATCGACGGCGCTGGTCAGCAGCCCGACATCGAGGCGCGTGTCGCTCAGATCCGCAAGCAGATCGAAGAGACGTCCTCCGATTACGACCGTGAGAAGCTGCAAGAGCGTCTGGCCAAGCTGGCCGGCGGTGTTGCTGTCATCAAGGTCGGTGCAGGCACCGAAGTCGAGATGAAAGAGAAGAAAGCCCGCGTTGAAGACGCGCTGCACGCTACCCGTGCTGCCGTTGAAGAAGGCGTGGTTCCTGGCGGTGGTGTTGCGCTGGTACGTGCGCTCGATGCGCTCGCTCAGCTCAAGGGCGCCAACGAAGACCAGAACGTCGGTATCGCACTGCTGCGTCGCGCTGTCGAAGCGCCGCTGCGCCAGATCGTGGCCAACGCGGGTGGTGAGCCAAGCGTCGTGATCGACAAGGTCAAGCAGGGTTCGGGCAACTACGGCTTCAACGCTGCGACCGACGAGTACGGCGACATGATCGAGATGGGTATTCTCGATCCCGCCAAGGTCACTCGTTCCGCACTGCAAGCGGCATCCTCGATTGGTGGTCTGATGATCACTACCGAGGCGATGATCGCCGAGATCGTCGAAGACAAGCCAGCTCCTGCAATGCCTGACATGGGCGGCATGGGTGGCATGGGCGGCATGATGTAATCGACGCCCCGTCAGAAAAAACCCCGCTTCGGCGGGGTTTTTTCGTTTTGGTACAGGCTTTGTTTGCACCGCGGTGCTTTGCTGCCGATGATTCTCGCGATGAGCATGAAAAAACCGTCAAATGCAGCCAGCCATCACAGCGGCATGCCATCATTCCGAAGCGGCACGGGAGACTGATATGCGCATCCTTCTGGTAGAAGACAACAAGGACATTCTGGCCAACATGCTCGATTACCTGAGCATCAAGGGCTACAGCGTAGACTGCGCACAGGACGGCTTGTCCGGCCTTCACCTGGCCGCGACGCAGCACTATGATCTTCTGGTTCTGGACATCATGCTTCCCGGACTGGACGGCTACACGTTGTGCCAACGCCTGCGCGAAGATGCGCGCCGGGACACACCTGTGATCATGCTGACGGCGCGTGACCAGCTCGACGATCGTCTACAGGGGTTTCGCAGCGGGGCGGATGACTACCTTATCAAGCCGTTCGCACTGTCCGAACTGGCTGCGCGCATCGAGGCAGTGCTGCGCCGCTCCCAGGGGGGCGGAAAGCGCGTTCTTTCGATCAGCGATCTGTCCTACGACCTCGACACGCTGGAAGTCACCCGAGCCGGCAAGCCTCTGAAGCTCAACCCCGTCGGGTTGAAACTCCTGGCTGTTCTCATGCAGAAGAGTCCTCATGTGGTGCGCCGCGAGGTGCTCGAGGAGGCTCTCTGGGGTGATGACTGTCCCGATAGCGACAGCTTGAGGAGCCACGTCCATCAGCTGCGTCAGGTCATCGACAAGCCGTTCCCGACGGCGCTGCTGCAAACGGTGCACGGCCTGGGCTACCGCCTGGTGGAGAGCCCCGTTGGAGTTTAAGCAAAGCCTCGCTCGAAGGATCGTCATCGCCTTCGTCCTGCTGACGGCTCTGGTAGCCGGATCGTTTGCGGTTGGCATCGTCAACATCGTCCATCTGATCGAAGAACGCCTCATCACCACCGAGCTGGGCGGGGATCTCAATCGAATCCTCCGCATGGACAGCATGGACGATTGGCGCACGCGTCCGCAGATGGACCAGATTTTCTATTTCGATGGCGGCCAGGGCGACTTCCAGCTGCCGGAAGATGTGAAGGATCTGTCGCCTGGCTTTCACGAAGTGTTCCGCGGTGACCGCGCGTTCCATGCGATGGTTGAGCGCGTTGATGGCCGGCAATATGTACTCATGCAGGACCAGAGTGGCTTCGAAGAGCGCGAGCAGGTGCTATTCGCCGTCGTCCTCTGCGGGTTCATCGCGAGTCTGTTGCTCTCTGCCGTGTTGGGATGGCTTGTCGCGCGCCATGTGATGGCGCCTGTCGTTCGCCTGGCCAGCCAGGTCCGCCATCGGGACCAGATGCTGACACTGGCGCCGCCGTTGGCGACCGACTACACCCAGGATGAGGTCGGTCAGCTCGCGGCAGCATTCGATGACACGCTGGGGCGGCTGCGCAATGTACTGACGAGGGAGCGTCTGTTCACTAGCGACGTCAGTCATGAACTAAGAACGCCATTGATGGTGATGGCCAGCTCATGCGAACTGCTATTGGAAAATCCCGCACTCGATGCGCGCGCGCGTGCCCAGATCAGCCGTATGGCACGTGCCTGTGAAGAAATGAGGGTATTGGTACAGACCTTCCTGCTGCTGGCGCGGACACAGCACGACGATGCCCGTTTATCCCCGCAAACCACACTTTCCGCGCTGGCCGACGATCTTGCCTCGCAGTGGCGCGAGCCGATCGAGTCGAAGGGGCTGACATTCATCTATGAGGATCACCCCGCTCAATCCGAGCTGTATAACGCACCGTTCCTGCGTTCGGTCATGGGTAATCTGCTGCGTAACGCATGGCACTACACCGAGCAGGGCCATATCAAACTGATCATCTCGGCCACGAGTTTCTCGGTCGAAGACAGTGGTAAGGGAATTCCCGAGTCTCAACGCGAAGCGATTTTTCAGCCCTTCGTGCGGGCCAGCGACGAGCGTCGAGGAGAAGGGCTGGGACTCGGGTTATCGCTGGTTCAGCGGATCTGCGAGAACCAGGGATGGACGGTTTCGCTCGAGCCGAGCGAGGCAGGCGGCTGTTGCTTCCGTGTGGCGCTGGATCAGACGGATATCGCCAGTTCAAGTTGACGTTTTTTTAACATCTCCATGACCGGTCGTTGACAGCCCCGTCGGTAGCCTCCCTTACAGTATCTGGGAGCTCTACCAACATGAACGACCCTGTGGAACTCGAATTCTCGCGAAAGTACAACGAAGAACACGCGCGGCAATACGAGGAAAAGCATCACGCCGGTTTTTGGCGTCAGATGTCTCATCGGCGCGACGAGTATCTGGCTCGCCGCGCGCTCGCGGTAGCTGGAGAGCCGGGGTTGGTGCTGGATCTGCCCTGTGGCGCCGGCCGTTTTTGGCCCGTTCTGGCAGAGAAGCGCAGCCGCGTAATCATCGGGGCCGACAACTCGCCGGCGATGATCAATGTTGCACTTCAGACCCAACCCCCCGAAATCGTCGAACGCGTACGGCCACTGCACACCTCGGCGTTCGACATCTCTCTGCCCGATTGCGCAGTAGATAGCATCTTCTGCATGCGATTGCTTCATCACGTTGGAAATGCGGACCACCGCCTCGCCATGCTGCGCGAGTTTCATCGTGTCACACGCGACAGCGTGATCGTGTCGTTGTGGGTCGATGGCAACCTCAAGGCCTGGCGTCGCAAGCGTCTGGAAGCTCGGCGTTCGCACGATAGCGAGGCCTATCAGAACCGTTTTGTGCTGCCCGTCGATACGGTGGAAAGCGAGTTCCGCATGGCGGGATTCCGTATTCAGCGTTACTTCGACTTTCTGCCGATGTACGCCATGTGGCGAGTCTACGTGTTGAAGAAGGATGCCTGATATGAGCACCGAATGGTTGACTGGAGCGCGTCCCCTTTTCGGCTTTGGCGACTGGTGGCGTCGGCAGGGGCTGTGGGTTGAAAAGCCCAACGAGCGTCGAGGCGGCTATAGCGGTGTTCAGCGCATCGAGCGGGGCGGCCGTCTGTTGTACGCAAAGCGTCAGGTAGGCCATATCTATCGGGATCTTCTGCATCCGTTTGGCCAGCCGACGGTTCTCCGCGAGCGCGAGGCGCTGTTTGGCCTGCAGCGCTTGGGTGTGCGTGTGCCGCATCTCGTGTTCTGCGGGGCAACTCGGACGGGGCAGGGCTGGCACGGTTTGCTTGTAACTGAAGCGCTGGAAGGCTTCGTGGATTTGAACGAATGGGTGTCCAGCGGCGAGCACGAGCGCCAGGGCAAGGCCATCCGCGAAAAATTGCTGCAACAATTGGCATACACACTGGCGAGGATGCACCGAGGACGCTGGCAACATGGCTGCCTCTACGGCAAACATGTCTTCGTCCGGGTGATGGGTGTGAGCGACAGTGCCGAGGTGGAAGTTGCGCTTATTGATCTCGAGAAGTGCCGACGCCGGCTGTCTGCGAGGCGCGCATCCCAGCATGACATGGGTCAGCTCAAACGCCATTCGTCGCTATCTGCTGCCGATTGGGAAAAGTTGACCTATTTTTACCAGTCGATGTTCACCCTACGTGAATCGGGCCTCGATCCATGAAAACCATAACTACAAGAACACTGTTCGTTGCCATGGCGTTGATCCTTACAGGCTACGCCGCTTCGGCATGGTATCCGCCACATCCGGCCGTGGTGAGTTGCACCGCGCCAGGCGGCGCGCTTTGCCCGACAAGTACCTTTCGAGTAGGCAGTGCGGCCGCGAGTCCCTCGACCGACATATTGCTCTTCATGTTCGGCATGGCGCAGGGCGGGCGTGGCCACTGATCAGGCGGTGGACAGCCGAACGTGGTTGTCCCACCAGCCTGAGGGTAGCTCAAGGGGGCGGCCGACAACCTCGCCTTTGCTGAAGTCATAGAAACGGCAGCGTCCCTGTCCCGACGTCGCTACGAAACCCTCTTCAACGGCGGCGACGCCTGCGCAGTCCGGCATGTGCACGTCCAGCTCAAGTGCTCCGCTGTCCAGGTTCCAAACAAAGAAGCGGTTGCCACGCGGCGCGGTGACGGCTACGAGTCGCAGGTCACTGTGGATGGCTACGCTTGCCGTGTACTGGCCCATCGCACGTCGCTGTGCTTCGCCTACCGGAAAAGGCTCGAACCGGCCGCCGGGCCGCTTGATCGCCAATAGTGGGGCAATATCGTCCGCATCACCCATGTATTGCTGGCAGGCCGCAATGGTGCCATCACGGCCCACATCAAGATGGCGGATGCTGTTCATGGGTTGAGCCAGCGTTTCCTTGCTTAGCAACGTGCCGTCTGGCCGCATCAGTACAAGACTTGGCTCCATCGCATCCAGGTTCATCTCGACGCGGCTTTCGGCTTCGGTGCGAATGCCGCCGTTGGCCACGACGAGGGTTTCACCGTCGGGCATCCAGCACACTTCGTGCGGACCCAGTCCATGTGTCGAGCGTTCGCCTACCCTGTGCAGCTGACCTTCGTGGTAGGCATATACACCAAGCAGACCGCGCCCAGGGTCAGTGGTGTCATTCTCGGTGGCATACAGATAGTCGCCAGCCATGTCGAATACGCCGTGGCCGAAGAAGTGCCGGTCTGGTTCGCTGTCCAGTGTTTGAAGGAGGGTGCCGTCGCGCAGGTCGATGAGGTAGCTCTGCCTGCCGGGGCGCCGTGCAAAATAAAGCGCAAGCGGCTGGGTGGGGTGTTCAATGATCGCATGGCACCGCAGGGGCACCTGTGTAGCGAACGCTTGTTCACCGCTGAGTCGATAGCCCACCGCGTAGTGCCGACCGTCAGCATCGTCCCTTGCGGAGAGCAAAAGCGAGCAGGTGCGAGTACCTCGCGTTGGGCGTAGTACCTTCAAAAGCCGGTCGAGCAGGGCGTTTGCCATGAGTGCAGACCTCAGTCTCCGTCGTTGGCGTTGAATCCGATCTGGACGTTGAGTGCGCGCGCCAGTTCGGTCTGGTGCAGGCGGTGCAGCACGTTAAGTGCATCATAGAAGCGCGAGAGCTGCGCGCGGCCGTCTTCGGTCTTCAGCAGGGCATCCAATGGCGGCTGCAGTGCGTCCAATTGGGATTGGGCTTTTGCGTAGGCGTCATCGACTTGCTGTCGAAGCGCTTGTTGGTCGTCCGGCAGCAGCGCCTTCAGGCCCTTGTTCTGGTCGGCGCCTTGCCATAACTGCCGCGCACTTTGCAGGCTGGCTGCAATACTGGCCAGTGAGGCATGGCTTCGCCATGCCTCAGCCTGATATGGCTGTACGATCCCCTTGCTCTGACGGCCCAGTGGCGCCCCCAGCTTTTTCTTCAGGGTATCCAGCGCGGTGACCTGCGCACGATACAGATCGGAGATCGCTTCACGTGATTCCGCATAGCGTGCATTGGGGAAATGACTCATCTGCTCGAGCATTCCTTCCTTGGCTTTCCAGTTAGCCAGGATTTCGTCCGCCAGGCTGCGCTGGTGTTCGGCGATGGCCTCTAGAAGTGGGCAATAGCGGGCACGGGTGTCCGAGTCAGCCATTTCCACATTACTGTCGAACAGGATGTATTCGTAGGCGCTGAGTCCTTGGACAACCACACTGGCATTGGCCAGGGATGACTCGTCGATAGGTGTGCCCGCCTTGAGCAGCTGTTCTACCTGACGCGCGACGAGGTTTTTCTTGTCGGGCCAGAACTGAACCTGCCACGCGCGGTTGCCTTCGGCCATTGGCCCGATCAGCAACGGCTGCAACTCCGCCCAGGCACGCTGTGCTGCAAGGAATGCCTGTCGAGCCTGGCCGAGGTCCTCCTTGCCCGAACAGTAGGCAAGAGCGCTTTTCGCAAGCGCCTGATCAGCTTCGGCCCAGCGACTGTAGCTCGGCAGAATCACCTGCTCGGCAAGCGCCGCGCTGGTCACGGCTTGCGGATCCTGGGGGGCACAGGCACCTAGTGCGATTGCCAGGCTGGTCAGTAACATCTTGGGGCGGAACATCATGAGCTCCTCAAAGGGACTGCAGGAATGCAAGCAGCGCGGCGCGCTGCTTGGCATCGAAAGTCAATACGCGATCGCGAGCCTGCGTTGCTTCGCCGCCATGCCAGAGAATAGCCTCGAGCAAGGTGCGTGCGCGCCCATCATGCAGGAATTCGCTACGACCGCCGATAGTTTCGGTCAGGCCGATGCCCCATAGAGGCGTGGTGCGCCACTCGCGTCCGGTCGCCTGGAACTCGCCACGGCCATCCGCCAGTCCCTCTCCCATGTCGTGGAGCAGAAGATCGGTGTATGGCCAGATCAACTGGTTGGCCAGCTCGGGCTGAGCGGCATCTGGGCCGGTGGTGAAAGTGGGCGTGTGACACCCAGCGCAGCCTGCCTGATGGAAAAGCGTCTTGCCTGTCAGCACCTGTGAGTCGGCGACATCGCGACGCTTGGGTACGGCAACGTTTCGGGTATAGAACAGCACACTGGCCAGAATGTTGTCGGCGACTTCGGGCTCGCCGCCGTGCGGGGCCTGCCGGCACTCGATCTGCCGTTCACTGCATTCGTCGCGTGGCAGTAGCGTCGTGGTCAGCCCCATGTCGTTCAGGAGCGCGTGTGCGTTTTGCTGATTGAGGCTTGGCTGTCCGGCTTTCCAGCCAAAGCGACCCAGCCGGGTGCGCTGTTCGGTCAGATCCCACACTTCGTTGGGGCGACCGGATATGCCATTGCCGTCGCTGTCCTCAGGGTCGGCATTGGCTCGAATGGCGGATTCGGGGATGGCCTCCAGCAGGCCCAGGCCGATCATCGGAGGCGCAATCCTGACCGAAAACTGTGTGTCCGGGTGTAGGGCACCATAGCCCAGCTGGTCGATACGAAGGCTGGGCTCACGCAATTCGACGGTGTGGCCATCGGCAAACGTGACCATGCTTGACCGCCATTCCAGGCGGACGCGGGCCTCAGGGGGAACCCCCGGAACTGCCATGTCCTGCAGCTGAGTACCGTAGACCGGCTCGGGTATCACGCCTAAGGTTGCGAGTGTCTCAGGCGCACCGGCTCCGTCCGGCAACGAGACCCGTACGAGCATGGAAACGGCGTTGCTGTCACCCACAGACGCCGGGTGTCCCCGGCCATCATTGACGTGGCAGTTCTGGCAGGCATTGGTATTGAACAGGGGGCCAAGGCCATCACGGGCGGTCGTGGTCGACGGCGCGATGACCCACGGACTACGGAAGAAGCTGTTGCCTACAGCAAAATCGAGTCGACCTTGAGGCGTGAGATTTGCCAGGGGCATTCGAAATGCGCGTTCATCCTGTCGCGCAATCGTCGTCGCTCCGCCCGACAGGGCTTCGCCTGGCTCGACCGGCATGTTCGGTATCTCAGGATCGCAGCCAGCGAGGAGGAGTACGGCAGGCAGAAGGAGGTAGCAGCGGCGCATGGCGCGGTCACACAGGAAGAGAAGTAAACCGTACAAGCGGCACACAACGGTACCGCTTGTGAACAAGGTCGGGGCATCACGGCCCCGACGAGGTTTAGAACTGGTGGTCGGCGTTGTCCGGGTTCAGATCGGACACGGCCAGTGCAGAGGCAGCGCTTTCGATGGCGCCCGTCTGCTTCACCAGGGCTTGAATTGCATCCCGCACCAATTGCTGCCCTTCAGGATTGTCGGCGGCGATCAGCTGATCGAAATGCTGGCCGTTGTTAGCGGAGTCCACGAGCTTCTGCAGCTTGGCCTGAGTGTCGTCAAGGTCAGCCTTGAGCGTTTTGTCCGCATCCGCGTTTACCTTGGCGACCAGTGAAGACAGGCTTGGACCGCTCAGCGTCTTGCCGTCCACAGTCTTGTACTCGCCCAGGTAAACGTTCCGGATGCCCAGCCCGTTGTAGAAGTGCGAATTGTGGGTGTTGTCGCTGAAGCAGTCATGCTCGTCCTCGGTGGAGTTCGCTTCAAGGGCGACCTTCATGCGCTCTCCGGCAAGTTCGCCGAGCGAGAGGCTGCCCATGCCGAAGAACATCTTGCGCAGGCCATTTTCGACGGACTCGCCCTCAAGCGTTGCCCTATAGTTCTCACTATCGTTCGGCGCCCACTGCGCGGTCATTTCTTCGAGATCATCCACCAGCAGGTCCGTAACCGCTTTGAGGTAGGCGCGACGACGGTCGCAGTGGCCGCCTGTGCAACCGTCCCCTTCTACATAATCGGTGTATGGGCGCTCGCCGGCGCCTGGGCCGGTGCCGTTCAAGTCCTGGCCCCACAGCAGAAACTCGATGGCGTGGTAGCCAGTCGCGACATTTGCTTCGGAACCGCCCAATTCGTTCAGGCTGGCGAGCAGTTCGCCGTCGATATTCGAAACATCGATCTTGTCTTCGCCGACCTGAATCTCTGTGTTGGCGATGATATTGGCATTCGCCGCCGGGTTGCCCAGCGCGTGCTCGTAGCCGGGATCTACATAATCGATCAAGCCTTCGTCGAGCGGCCAGGCGTTCACCTGACCTTCCCAGTCGTCCACGATGGTATTGCCGAAGCGGAAGACTTCGCTCTGCATGTAAGGGACGCGAGCAGCGATCCATGCCTTCTTGGCGGCTTCCTGCGTCTCCGCGGTCGGGTTGGTCAGGAAGGCGTCTACCGCTTGCTTGAGCGCTTGCGCGGTAGCGGTGGCATCGCTGAATACGGCATGCGCCATATCCGCGTAGTGCTTGACGACCGCTTGGGCTGCCGCTTCATCGTACGCAGCGTTGGTGTTGCTTGCCGCTGGCGCTGCGCTTTGTTCGGCAGGGGCCGTGCTCTGCTGCTGGGTAGGCGCTTCTTTCTTGTCCTCTCCACATCCGGCGAGGGCAATGGCTACAGCGAGCAGGCTAGCGGACACCAGTGGCGTACGTGTCATCGTGGCGAAATCCTTTGCAAAGTGGTGGCATGCGCAAAGCGCAAATGGGAAACCGCGACATAATGCGAAAGATTTTCATTTTTGAAAAGAGCCAGTGAGTCAGGTAGGCCGGGTCTGCACCTACACCCGGGCCGCGTACAGCGAGTAACCGTGCTGTCTGAGGTAGTTCAAACACTCAGAAGCCGGTAAGGGTTTGCTATACAAGTAGCCCTGACCCTCATTGCATCCCTGGGCGACGATGTACGCTTCCTGTTCCTGAACCTCCACGCCTTCGGCGATCACCTGAAGGCCAAGGCTGCGCGCCAATTGGATAATTGCCCGGACAATAGTCGCACTGTCCTCGTCCTGCAGCAGATCATTCACGAAGCTGCGGTCGATCTTGATCTTGTCGAGGGGAAGGCTGCGAAGGTAGCTCAGGGATGAATAGCCTGTCCCGAAATCATCAATGGCGATCAGTGCACCTGCGCGACGAAGGGCGGCAAGGTGCTCGGTCGCGGCAGCGACATCTTCCATGAGGCCGGTTTCCGTGACCTCGAGCTCCAGGCTGCCCGCAGGCAGACGATAGGCTTGGATCATATTGTCAACGAGGCGAGGCAGCTCGGCGTGGCGAAGCTGAACGGTCGAAAGATTGACGGCCATCCGAACTGAAATGCCCATATCGCGCCACTCGCGCAGTTGGCGACACGCTTGATCAAGTACCCATTGGCCAATCTGGAGAATGCTGCCACTCTGCTCTGCGATGGGTACGAACTGGTCTGGCGGGATGAAGCCATATTGAGGGTGCTGCCAGCGGATCAACGCTTCGACGCCACAGACCTGCTTGGTGCGGTAGTCGAGTTGCGGCTGATAGACGAGGTGCATCTCGCCCCTGCATGCGGCGTCCTTGAGGTCATTCTCCAGTTCGCGGCGACGACGCATCTCGCTGTCGACGCTTGCAATATAGAACTGGTAGCGATGGCGGGAGCGTGTCTTTGCCAGCGTCATGGTCTGCTCGGCTTTCTGCAGCAGGGCCTCGGCGAGATCCCCGTCGTCCGGGAAGAGCGTAATGCCAATTGTTGCGCTCAAGCGCACCTGCTGATCACCGATCAGGAACGGCTGGTCGAGTGAGCCGAGTACGCGCTGGGCGAGGTCGGCGGCTTCGTAGGTATGCTCGATGTCCGCCTGGACCAGGGCGAACTGATCTCCGCCCAGTCGGGCAAGCGCGCCCATGTTGCCTTGCAAGCTGCGTAGCCTGTCAGCCAGGCGGACAAGCAACTGATCACCGGTGCTGTAGCTGTAACGCTCATTGATGGTCTTGAAGTCATCCAGGCCCACGCAAAGGATCGCCACGCATCGCTTGCGCTGCGCCGATCGTTCGATCATTCCGGCGAGCTGTGCCTGGAATTGCTGCCGATTGGCGAGCCCAGTCAGGAAGTCATGCAGTGAGAGGCGGTGCAGGCTGTCTTCGGCTTCACGGCACATCTCGTTGGCTTGCTGGATGGAGGCGAGCAGCTTGTTCGCGCTGTTGACCCATTGCCCGAGCTCGTTTTTCTCGTGGCCCTGGATCATGGGTATTGTGTGATCAGCCGGGCGGCTCGGATCGATCTTCGCCAGATGTTGAACCATCTTTGCCAGCGGGCGCGTCAGCAGCCATTGGTAGATGAAATACAGGATCAGCGCCATGGCGAGTGCGCGCAGCACGCCGGACAGCATGATCACGATCGAATCCCGAAGGAATTCTCGGCCATAGGTCGCGGTATCAAGTGTGATACTCAGATCGCCATAGTGCTCACTGTACGGCGGTCGGCCCTCCAGGCGGATGCTGTACGTACGCTGTGGATCGAGCAGCAGGTCGGTGATCCAGCGGGTACCGCTCGAGGAAAGCGGACGTTCCTTTTCGGCTAGAGACGTCTCCCCCTCTTGGCCAATACTCGCCTCCCGTATTGCATCATGGCGCAGCATCCCTTCAAGCACCTGCAGGGCCATTTCCCGATCAAGGCTATAGATGGCCTGGGTGGAGGGATCGCGAAACATCAAAAGGATGCGCTGCGCATCGGCGTCGAGGCTCCTGTTCACCTTGTAGGCATCGAACACGATTTGCGAGCAGCTGAGCACGACGCCGATAACGAGCGCGGACAGCAGTACTGCACGCAGCAACTTGCGCGACAGGCTCTGTTCGATGGACAGCGTCAAGGAAGGGCTCCTGGCTTAATGCGCGGCAGGCGGATGGAGAGGTCGGTGCGCCATGTGTGGCAGGCGTTTGATACTGTGTCGGTCAGACACGGGCAGACTTGAGTCCGGCCGAATGCGATGGCCGGCTGGAAACAGGAGGGGGCGCTGCAGGCGTGCTTGGGCATTGGGATGAAGCGGAGCCAGTCTGAACCAGCTCCACCCATGTTCAACGACGAACCAGTGGCAGCTGATCGAAGGAAACGGCCACGAGCCCGTGTTTTTGGAGCGAGCGAATATTGGCGTGGTCAAACCCGTCCGGCGTTTCTCGCACGGCACGGTAATGTTCACCGAAGGCCAGCAGGGCCTCCTGATCCGAGAATTGTTCGAGCAAAGCGAGCCCAAGAGTTTTGCAGGAGCCTTCGTTCTGGCCTGCGTTGTTGTCAACGTCGCCATTACGGAATGCTGCAGGCGTGTAGTGATAGTGTTCACTAACGAAAGCGAGCGTATCAGCGAACATGTGCTCGCCGGTCTTCAAGGCATCGCGGAACTGATCGAGTGCGGTCATGGCTTGCTCTTTTCAAAGGCGGCTTTCTGCTCGGCCGTTGCTTCTTTCTGATAGTTCGCTTTCCACTCGGCATACGGCATGCCATAGATTTCTTCGCGCGCAGCGTCGGCGCTGACCTCGTAGCCCAGGTCATCTGCGGCGGCCTTGTACCATTTGGACAGGCAATTGCGGCAGAATCCTGCCAGGTTCATCAAGTCGATGTTCTGCACATCTGAGCGGTCCCGAAGATGCTGCACGAGCGTTCGGAAGGCTGCGGCTTCGAGTTGTTGGCGTTGATCGTCGTTCATGTCGAACCTCGTGAAACTGGACTCAGGTGGCCCGTGCGTCGCGGTGGGCCGTCAGCGTGATGGACACTGATTCCGCGAAACGTAGCGCATGTGGCTTGTCGACTTCCACCTCTGCGTAGCGAACGGACTCGTGGCGCATGATGAGATCGAGAATCTCCTGTGTGAGTCGCTCGAGCAGCGCGAAGCGATTCTCTTCGACATGCCGAATGATCGCTTTCGTGATCGTGCGGTAGTTGAGCGCATGTTCGATCACGTTGTCGCGCACAGCATCCACGGCGGGGTACAGAATTGTCAGGTTGATGAGCACGTCCTGCTTGTTGACGATCTCTTCTTCCTTGATACCAATGAAGGTGCGAAGACGAAGGTCCTTGACCCTGATTCGTGCCATTCCGGGTTCTTGTCTGAGCATGATGTTCTCCTAACGGGCCCGCATTATTTCACGTGGCGACCGCCGTTGACGGTGAGCGTAGTGCCTGTCACGTACGGATTGTCCAGCAGATAACGCAGGCTTTGGAAGATCACGTCCGGTCCCGGCTCGATTCCAAGTGCGGATTTGGACAGCGCCTTGTGCCGATACGCCTCGTCATCGTCTTCATTGAACATGATCAGTGCCGGCGCAATGCTGTTGACCTTGATGTCCGGCGCAAAGCGCGCCGCGAACGATGATGTAAGGCTTTCCAATCCGGCCTTGGTCGCGCAATAGGCCATGTGTTTCCCGCTGCCCTTGCGGACCACATCGTCAGTGATATGGACGATGTCGGCCTTGGGCGATGCTTTAAGAAGGTCCGCCGCATGCAGATTGATCAGGTAGGGCGCCAACATGTGCACCTGGAACATTCGCAGAAAATCTTCCGACTCATGGCCGGCTGTCTCGCTGAGCCACTCCGAAGCGTTGTGCACGATCGCACGCAGCGTTGATGTGGTCTGCCTGAGCACCTCGATGAATGCCAGCGTACCGGCTTCGCTGCTGAAATCGGCATGTATGGCGATTGCTCCTCGCGCCTCCAGCGCGTCGATGGAGGCGCGGCGGGTGCGATAGGTGATGATCACCCGCTCGTTTTGTTCCAGCAGGCGCGTCGCACAGTGCAATCCGATGCGTTGCGTCGCGCCAGTAATGAGAATGGGCGGAGTGTCGGGAATCATGAGGCGCTCTGCGTGCGGGCGTGCCAAGCAGCCCGATGTTGGGTAGCGCCGCCCCTCGGCGAGGGACGGGCGATGTGCTCCAATGATGCCCGCTAAGGGCTGGCGGGCAAAGCGTGAAAGCCCGAGCGGGCTCAGGCTCGGCTAGGCCGGGCGACACGTGGTCCGCGCGACTTTTCGGCAAGCAGCCAGGGCGCGAGGAGTCGAGTGGACAGTGGGATGAAGAAATACACCATGACCGGCGTAAGGGCGAGCGTGCTCACCAGTATGCGAGGTACGAGCGGTAGCGGGGCGAGCCAGTCACCGAGCAGAGCATTGAACGCCAGCGAAACGGGAAAGAAAGCGAGCCAGATGGCAATGGACTGCTTCCAGCGCGGCGGGCGTTTGTCACCGCTACCAAACCAGCTGTCCAGCCCGCTCGCTCTGCGTTCCGACGGTTGCTCGAACAGGCCGGTACCACGGGCCAGCCATGCGCGACGGGACTCCGAGTGCTCCCAGGTCGCCATCGTGGCGTCATCCGAAAAGCGAAAGACCATCTGGAATTGATCGTCGCCGGCCGGCGGCGCCAGCACGCCAGAGCCCAGATAGCCGGGAAAGTCAGTTGCAAGGCGCTCGCCTTCGCGCAGCCAGGCCATGAATTCGTCATAGCGTCCGCGCGCTACGCGGCGGGCCACCATGAGGGTGACGGGTTCGGTAGACATGGTTATCTCCATAATGTCTACGGAGCGAGTCGGGTAGGCCGCTCCGTAATCGCAGCGCCGGGGTATTGGCTGCGATAACAATCAGGCAACAATTATTCCTGATTTGGACCGGCTTCGGTGAGATTCCGATCCGTGGCGCTCAGCGCCAGACGCTCGAAGACAAATTGCCTGAGGTGTTGCTCGTCCAGTTCGGAGAGCTTGAGGCGGTAAGCGCCACGACCGGCAGGAGTCGTTCGAACCCAGCGACCCTTTACGCTCATGGTGGGTTGGTCTGGCAAGGCCAGCTGACCTGCGAAATGCTCAGGCATCGGATCGCCATCGCTGACTTCCACGACTGCACCATTGGGCGACAGCTCGCAAATTCGAAGTCCCATCTCAGTGCCGTTTGTTTCCAGTAGCGGTAGTGGTTCTTCAAGCTCCAGGCGCCAAGGACGGAGCGTCGGCCCTTTTTCAAGGATGCGGGGTGCGTCTATGGTCAGGTGGAGCGTGTCGGCCTCATGCTCGGTCACGTGGACTGAGAACGTCAGTGCACGGTCTGGAAGTTGAGCTTCAAGCGTGAGCTTGCCGCAATCCGCCAGGCGCTTGAGCAGCGTCAACGCATGTGAAGACTCTTGTCCAAGTGAAGCGCCGGAGAGATGCAACCCCCATTGGGGGGTATCGAGCACATCGCGGATGAACGACAGTTCATCCTGCGTCAGGAGAGGTTCATCCGGGGTGTAAGGATCATTCATGGTGAAGTGGTCCAGCCTACAGATCTGGCGCAGCGCACGGCCATTCATATCGGGTTAGCGCGTCGGGCCACGGTTTGTCCACGGTGTTACGGGTCGACCTCCAATAGCCGCTCGCGTAGCGAGGCGTTGTCCGCAAGGGCCTGGGTCTGCAGCGTGACGTCTTTCTGGATACCAATGTAGTAGGTGAGGTTGTCATCCTGATCGAAAACAGGCGTGATCGACAGCTCGTTCCAGAACATGCTCCCATCCTTGCGGTAGTTACGAATTACTTGCCGACATGGGCGCTGTTGGCGAATGGCTTCGCGGATAGAAGCGAGACCCGGCTGATCCCGGTCATCTGATTGAAGAAAGCGGCAGTCCTGATAGAGGATTTCTTCTGCGCTGTATCCCGTCATTCGCTCGAAGGCCTGGTTCACGTAGATCAGGATTGTGTCATGGCCTTCCTGCTCGGCCACCACGATCCCGTCGTTGGATGCGTGAACCATCTTTTCAAGTAGCTGTGAACTGATCACAACTGCCTCCTTCGTATTGGTGTCAGAAAGGCTTCCGGCATAATGCCAGGTCAGCACGCGTCACATGCCCTTAGCGGATCATGCACGCTGAGCACCGTGTCGCGATAGTCCAAAGACATCTTCTACAGGAGCAGGCATGAATATCGCCATTCTATCGGGCAGCGTTTACGGTACCGCGGAAGAGGTCGCCCGCCATGCTGCCCAGCGTCTTGTAGCCGCCGGACACAACGCGCGCTATCTCGCTCGCCCGAGTATGCAGGATCTGTTGGGTTTTCAACCCAATGCCGTGATCGTAGTCTGCTCGACGACGGGATTGGGGGAGCTGCCCGACGATATCCAGCCGCTTTATCACGCGCTGCGCGACGAGCTGCCTGGTGCACTACGCAGCCTTCAAGGTGGAATTGTCGCATTGGGTGACTCCGCTTACGGGGATACGTTCTGCGCAGGAGGTGAGCAGATAAGCGAGCTCTATGCGGAATTGGGGATCGAGCAGCCTCTGGAAATGCTTCGTTTGGATGCGAGCGAAACGGTGACGCCGGAATCCGACGCCGAGTCATGGCTCGACGCCTTCGCAGCCGCCCTAAGGTGACGCTATCGCCGTCGGTTACGCCGCCGGCTGCGGCACACAAACCACCTAGTGAATGATGTCGCGTGTACTAGGCAAATTTCTCAGCTGCTGCGCCAGCGCGATGCGCTGTGATGTGTCGGTTGTAATCAGCAATGCACGTTCCAGATCGTGTCGTGTCGCCTCGGGGCAGTCCAGTTGTTGATAGAGCCAGGCGCGGGCGAGGTAATCATCGACAGCAGGCTGGGCGATCTCCAGTATCCGGTTGGCGTCCTTCAGCGCGGCACTTAATAAGCCTGCGTGTCGGTGAAGCTCCCTGAGATTACGTGACAGGCGCGTCAGCATTTCGCGTGATGTGAGGCCCTTCAAATGGGCGGCGGAAAGCTCGGCACCCGGTCCTGCCTGCATGCGTAGCAGCGCACGACATTCGGGGGTGTAGAGCCGTCGGCCACTGCATGGGTCAAGACAGTGATCCGCGCCGGGCGCGCGTAATAGGAAGTAACCGGGAAAACCCACCCCTTCGAGCGGCAATCCAATTCGGTATGCGCATTCGAGGGCGATGATGGCAATCGAAAGCGGCTGACCGCGTTTCCGTTCGAGCACGCGGTCAAGCAAGGCTGCAGCCGGGGTGAGGGGTCTATCATCATCCATGGCATACCCATGGGTTATCAGCTCCCGCACCAGCGCCTGTGCCTGTTCGGCGGGCGCTCCATCGACCACGGTCGCGTCCAAGGTTCTGGCGAGATCACCGACAGACTCCATGCATCGCCTGATGTCAACCTGGGGGGCGTGCTCGGCCGCGATCCATACGCCGGCTTCGAAGAGCGGAACGGAGGTTCGGGTAAGGCAATCCAGGAATGCGTCGCGCGGTTTCATGGACGGCTCCAAGTAGCACGTCCAGCCTATTTAGCGCGTATGTGGCGCAGAGTCTAGTGGCAGGCGAAGGCATATGAGGCGGACTCGCCAGTCACGGTATCAATCAGGGGAACTGCCGAGCTCGATCTCTTTCAGGGCATCTGGCTGATTTTTGAATGCCTTGGCAAATTGGTCGCGATTGCGTGCCATGAAGATTCCAAGGTCTTCCACTTGCTGTTCGGAAAGCGACGGTACGGCGTGCTGCAAAACGTCTGCCAGGGTCTCGGCCAGTTCCAGCATGCGGTCGTAGCGATCCGCCTCCGCCTTATCCACGAACAGGCGCTCCTGATCTCGACTGCTGCGGTACACCACTTCGACGGCCATTCATCACCTCTGCCTTCCGTACGGATACTGTATGGATGAACAGCATAGCGGCAGTCAGCTATTTTGCAAGTGCCCGGCACTCAGCGGCGTGCTGTTGACGTGCTGGATGCTCAGACAGGTCCGGCCGCCGGCTGCCGTGTGGCTATCCCGCTCGACGCGGCATGAACGTGATCAAATGCGCCACCTTCGATCATGGTGGTCAGCATCTGGGGTGCGGTGTCGCCTCGCTCAATTGCGATGCCAAACCGGACACTTTGAATCAGTCGCTCAAGCTGGTGCATGTCCTTGAGAACAGCAGAACCGATCATGCGCTTGGCAACCAGCCCGTCTTCATCAGACAACGTCAGCATAATGCTGCCATCGAGGCGCTCCACACTGAAGTTCACGCGGTAGTCTTCCTGGAAGGCCTTGGTGAGGATCTTGAAAGGGTTGTCCATGCCGATGTCCTGTCGCACGATAGCGGGGTCGTGGGAATGGACATATCACTCGGCCGTTAAGTTTCCACTGCAATAATGGATCGCTTGGTCAACGCTTTCATTATCAAATGCCAGGTATGCCGAGTGCCCATCGTTGGGGCAGCAAACGGCTAAAAGGTTGTTCGGGGACGCTGTGGCAAGGCGTTGTCTACGGTATTTCAACGACTCGTGGCTCATCTATGTGCAACTTCATCTCCGTTGCCCAGAATGAGGACAGACCAGCGTTTTCCGATAACTGGTATTCACCGGACATGCACGCGAGTGCCGCCCTAGTAATAGTCGCGGGAATGCATTGCGCGACACTTTTTCGGCCATATGACAACGAGCGTGGCTTGGCTGGGTCCGCCTGATGAGGGTTCGCCCGATCCTATGCGCGCATGAGGCGATTCCGTTGGCGGCATGAAGGGCCAATAGAACGAAACGATTTAGCCGCCCAGTTGGGCGAGGCACACGGGATGGTAAGGCGATCCTAGTTGAACGTACCGTTCAGCGCTTCGGCTCGGTATTTAAGCGTCTCGGCACGATAGCCAGAGCGGAGAGGCGGCGGCGGTACACAGTCCTGCCATTGACCACCAGATGGAATACCCCTCGGTGCGTCATAGCGCGGGCGTGCATAGTCGCGTTGTGCAAGATTGCTGCTTTCGCCGGGGAAGTAGGCTGCGATCTGCCAGTTCAACGAAGAGAGTACCGCATCACTGCCGTTGTTGACCGTGATGGAAAGCGGTTTAGCGGGAGGGCATGCGTTTAGGTCATGGACGATTCTTACGTCCAGACTAGCAAGGCGCTGGTCGAGTCGATTCTGTTGCCAGACCACCCACGCTGCAACAACGCCAAGCAATGCAACGGCCGTCATTGAGACGGGTAGTGCTTTGGCCGGGTATCGAAATAGCAGCACCAGCCAAACGACAACGAGTAAGACACCTACGATCATGCGACATCCTGGAACGAAGGCCCCCTCGAGAGAGGGAGCCAGGGTTCGTCAGCGCGCGGTGCCGATCTTGGCTCGCGGCGCATCTTCTTGCGCTTCGGTACGTCCGTAGACGTCTTCGTAACGCTCGATGTCGTCCTCGCCAAGGTAGCTTCCGGACTGCACTTCGATGATCTCCAGCGGAATCTTGCCTGGGTTGGCAAGGCGATGGACCGAAGCGATAGGAATGTAGGTCGACTGGTTTTCGGTCAGCAGGAACACCTTGTCATCACACGTTACCTGAGCGGTGCCGGATACCACGATCCAGTGCTCGGCGCGGTGATGGTGCATCTGCAGCGACAGGCTGGCGCCCGGCTTGACCGTGATGCGTTTGACCTGGTGGCGGTCACCGTTGTCGACGGAATCGTAAGCGCCCCAAGGACGATAGACTTCGCAATGACTATTGGTTTCCTTGCGGCCGGTGGCGTCGAGCTTGTTGACAAGCTTTTTGACATCCTGGACGCGATCCTTGTGGGCCACCATCACGGCGTCCTTGGTCTCGACAACCACGATATCTTCGAGGCCAAGCACGGTAACCAGCTTGCCGTTGCCCTGAACGAGGCAATTGCGAGCGTCGTGCATCACCACGTCACCCTTGGTGACGTTGCCATCTTCGTCCTTGTCCTGGACGTCCCAGATGGACGACCAGCTGCCGACGTCGCTCCAGCCCGCGTTCAGCGGAACGACACAGGCGCGATCGGTATTTTCCATGACGGCGTAGTCAATGGAATTTTCCGGGCAGCACGCGAATGTCGCGGAATCGATGTGGATTTCCTCACCTTCCGTGCGGCTGCGCTCCAGCGCGAGACGGCAGGTGTCGTAGATGTCGGCATCGTGTTTCTTCAGTTCTTCGATGAACCGGCTGGCGCGGAACATGAACATGCCGCTGTTCCAGAAGTAATCGCCGGATGCAACGAATTCACGAGCGCGCGCTTCGTCAGGCTTCTCGACGAACTGGGCAACGCGCGCGACGCCTTCCGGGAGACCGTCGATCTGCGTTGCGCGGATGTAGCCATACCCGGTTTCGGGATGCGTAGCAGGCACGCCGAATAGAACCATCTCGCCTTCGCGAGCGGCTTCGCCGGCGAGGAAAAGTGCTTTCTGGAACGCGCGCTTGTCTTCGATGACGTGGTCTGCGGGCAATACCAACAGCAGCTCATCACGGTCTTCGGCAAGTAGCTTCATCGCGGCAATGGCGATGGCAGGGGCGGTGTTGCGCCCGAAGGGCTCGAACAGCATGGCCTGTGCCTTCTGGCCGATGCTCGCCAACTGTTCGTTAACAATGAAGCGGTGTTCCTGGTTGCACACGACAACCGGCGGCTCCATGCCTTCAAAGGCGAGGCGATTCACCGTCTGTTGGAACAGGGTGCGCTCACCGGTCAGGGCAAGGAACTGCTTGGGAAATTGCTTGCGTGACAGCGGCCATAGGCGGGAGCCGCTGCCCCCGGACAAAATCACCGGAATCATATTATCTCTCCTGAGCGTAACTCATTGATTCGTGACGCATTGTTTGATCAGCGCGTAGTTTCAGTGCCGGGCTATATCAGGGCTTTGATGCTCTGTTCATACCACTCGGATGATGCGCGAGCGGAGGCAATGGGTCGGGATCGCAGGGCTGGGGGCAATCCATGGCATCGTCATAAGGTTCTCGTACACGCCTGACATTCCGTCGCTGAAGGTCTAGTCCGTTACCTGGTAGGTCGGTACGCGGTATGTGACTGGCGTTTTCTGATTTGGTGCCGCGACGAACAAGAAATTTTGCGAGGGCGTCGCGAGCGGAGAGATTGGGCGGATCGGTGGTAAGGGGATGGGTTTCGCTGGAAGGGCCGTCCCAGGGCGGCTGCAGGGGTCGCAGGTGCCCTGGATACAGGAGTCAGGCGGGAGCGGAGCTTCGCAGAAATACGAGCTTATTGCTCGACGAGCGGCTATCGTCGAAGCGATAACCCTGGCTATCGAAAGCCTCGAGTTGCTCAACAGAGCCGATGCGATTCTTGATGATATGGCGTGCCATCATTCCGCGCGCCTTCTTCGCGTGGAAGCTGATGATCTTGTATTCGCCATTCTTGAAATCCCGAAACTCGACATCGATGATGCGTCCATCAAACGCTGCCGGCCTCACGGCGCCGAAATACTCATTCGAGGCAAGATTCAGCAGTACGTCATCCCCTTGGTCAGCAAGATCTGCGTTCAGTTGGTCCGTGATGCGGCTGCCCCAGAAACTGTAAAGGTCCTTGCCTCTGGGGTTTTCAAGTCGGGTACCCATTTCCAGTCGGTACGGCTGCATCAGATCAAGCGGCCGGAGCACGCCATAGAGGCCCGACAGCATGCGTAGGTGCTTCTGCGCGAAGGCCACATCGTCATCATCGAAATCATCAGCCGCCAAGCCCGTATAGACATCGCCCTTGAAGGCAAACAAGGCTTGTTTGGCGTTTTTCTGCGTCGGTTTGGACGTCCAGCTTTCGTAGCGTGCGACATTCAGCGCTGCAAGCTTGTCCGACAGTTTCATGAGGTGGGCAATCTGCGCGGGGGTATACGGCTTGAGCGTATCTATTAGCGCCTTCGCGTCCTTCAAATGGCGCGGCTGTGTATGGGCTTGAGTGGGGGACGGTGTGTCGTAGTCGAGCGTTTTGGCGGGCGATAAGACCAGCAGCATTCAGATTCTCCTTCGGTTGAGGAAATTCTAAGGGCTGCTGCCGCGCGGGGCGAGCTATGTCGTGCTTAGTTGCTTTCTATTGTTATTGCTCAACGATCTCTCGGGCTATCTCGCTTTCGCCACCAGGTGTCGTCCCGGATGCTGGCGTGAGCAAGCGCGGGTATTAAACAAAACCGGAATTCCGTGGTCCGAAGGCGCGGCGTGCTCTTGGGGGCGATAGTGGGAGTGTTCCCGAGCAAGCATCCGTGCCAGCCCGGGAAAGCACGCCGATGACCGGCGTGGAATGCTGCAACCAGCGCTGCAGCGGCCACCATCCTGGTGAGGGTGCCCCCCGACACCCGGTGAATAGCTTGCAAGCCGCATGCCAAGGCATTTGTGCCATTCAGCGTGCATCCGGGGCGAGCGGCACGGCGAATCTGCCCATTTCCAGTGCAGCGGTGCACCGCGGTGATGCGTCTCTGAAACCTGGGCTTCTGCTGTTTATACTGCGCCCATTCCGGGCCAAGACGAATAGGACGCTACATGCGTAACGACTCATTTGATGAACTGGATGACATCCCAAGTATGGTGACATCCAAACGTGAGCGTAACGATCGGGAACCTTTCGACCGTCATCGTTCTCACGAAAGCCATTCGGAACGCTCCCGGACCGGGCGCAGTTCGGGAGTGCTTTGGACGATTGTCGTCGCGTTACTGATCACGCTTGGCGTGTTGGGCTGGTGGAGCTATCGGCAAATCGCCATTCTCGAACAGCAACTTGTAGCTACACAGGAAAGCTTTGCGCGCATCAGCGAAGAAGCGGCCGGCCGGATTCAGGACATCTCCGGGAAGGTCGTGGCGACGGAGACAAATGTGTCCTCAGGCAGCGAGGCGCTGCAGACTCAAGTCCGTCAGCTGCAGAGCCGCGTGACGGACATGGGCAAACAACAGCAGGCACTGATTGGGCAGCTTGAGAATCTGGTCCAGCGAATGGACAGCGTCAGCAGGGACGTCGCCTCCGCGCCACGAGGAGGAGACAGCGGCGCCAGCGATGCTCAGCTCCAGGCAATGGCCAATCAGATCAAACAACTATCAGAGCAATCCACAGCGTTGGCGAATCAGCAAAAGACGTTGGCAAGCGAGCAGAGCGCGCTTAAAGAGGCGCAAAGCGCAGCCGAGCCACAGCAACAGGACGTAACGGCCGACCTCGCGCCAGTTAACACACGTATCGATTCGCTGGCGGCTGAGATGAAGAGGCTGCGCGATCGGAACGCTGGCTACGATGTTCAGGCACTTCAACAGGATATGACCGTGCTGCGTAGTCAGCTGGAAAATCGGGGCAATAGCGAATTCGATGCGTTCCGCGCCCAGATGACCCGCAACATCAACTCATTGCAGAGCCAGCTTCAAAGCTTGCAGCAGCAGATCAACAATCGTTAAAACGGCTCCGCACACGACAACGCCCCGGCGGCGCATCGATCTCATTGGAGAATGAATGCGCCGCCGGGGCGTTTCGTTACGGCGAAGCGGGATTAGCCTGCGAAGTTTTTCGCGACGAAGTCCCAGTTGACCAGGCTCCAAAACGCTTCAACGTACTTCGGACGCGCATTGCGATAGTCGATGTAGTAAGCGTGTTCCCAGACATCGCAGGTCAGCAGCGGGGTGTCGCCACTGGTCATGGGGTTGCCGGCACCGATGGTGCTGGCCAGCGCCAGCGAGCCGTCAGCCTTCTTGACCAGCCAGCCCCAGCCGGAGCCAAACGTGCCGATGCTGGTCTTGGTGAACTCTTCCTTGAACTTCTCGAACGAACCGAACGCTGTGTTGATCGCGTCGGCCAGCGCGCCAGTGGGCTCGCCACCGCCGTTCGGGCTTAGGCAGTTCCAATAGAAGGTGTGGTTCCAGACCTGGGCAGCGTTGTTGAACACGGCGCCCGAGGACGACTTGATGATGCTTTCCAGGTCCTTGCCTTCGAACTCGGTTCCCGGAACCAGGTTGTTCAGCGTATTGACGTAGGTCGCGTGGTGCTTGTCATGGTGGAACTCGAGTGTCTCTGCGGAGATATGTGGCTCGAGGGCATTCTTTTCATAGGGCAGCGGCGGCAATTCAAAAGCCATGGTTGTCTCCTTATCAGATCAGGCTGGTGCGCAAGCGCTGGGCCGTTCACGGTCGGCACTGGAAGTGCGGCAGAGGTATTCAGATACCCTTCATGTACCGCAGCGGCCGGATCATAGCACCGCGTCTGCTTCCTATCCACGCCGCATCCATGGGGCAACAGGCTGCGCCAGAGCGGCTCAGGTCAGGTCTCCGAGATCAAGCGGGCCGCAAGCGACCACATCATGACGGCTACCAGAAGATCCACGGCGCGCCAGGTCGAAGGTCGCGACAGCCATTTCGACATCAATGATCCGGCACTGGCTAACAAGCCAAACCAGAGTATCGAAGCGCTTGATGCGCCAGCGGCATAGGCGGCAGGGGAGGTTTGCTGGGCTCCGAGGGAGCCGACGAGAACCACGGTATCGAGATAGACGTGGGGGTTGAGGAGTGTGACAGCAAGCGTCGCCGCCAAGACCGCGCCGAAGGGCCGCTTCTGGAAGGTGTGTAGGTCAAGAGCGCCAGGATGGATTGCGCGTTTGAGGGCGTTCAGACCGTAGACGAAAAGGAACACCGCGCCTGCCCAGCGTGTTATCCCAAGAAGTATTGGACTCGACACCAGCAAACTCGCGAGACCAAAAACGCCCGCACAGATCAGTGCCAGATCGCACAGTGCGCAGGTTGCAGCAACCGACCACTGATGCTCCCTACGCACACTTTGAGCGAGAACGAACGCGTTCTGTGCGCCAATGGCGACGATGAGCCCGGCTCCGATCATCATGCCATTCAAAAAACTCTGACTCATGGCTTGCCACCGCATGTGACGACACGGTGGGTCTGGAAAGCAAGTACGTGAAATTGAAGCATCGGCATGCACCACATGTGAAAGTGCTGCGAGTCTGGCGATTAATCCGATATAAGAGAAACCGAATTAGATAATGCTGCATTAGGATTTCTTATGCTCGACTACAAGCTACTTGCTGCGTTGGCTGCTGTCGTAGAGCAGGGTGGGTTCGAGCGCGCCGCCGCAGCCCTCGCGTTATCGCAGTCGGCCGTGTCTCAACGCATAAAGCTGCTCGAGGCGCGTCTCGGACAGCCTGTGCTCATACGCACGGCTCCGCCTTCCCCGACCGATCTGGGCCGGCAGTTACTGAATCATGTCCAACAGGTGCGCCTGTTGGAGCGCGATCTTAAATCGAGCGTTCCTGTTCTCGAAGATGGCTACGCGGAGCGTGTACGGGTAGCCATCAACGCTGACAGCGTTGCCACCTGGTGGATCACTGCGATCGCTGCGTTCTGTAACGAGGAGGGCGTGCTTCTCGATCTTGTCGTTGAGGATCAGGATGTAGGATTGAAGCGTATGAAAGCGGGCGAGGTGGCTGCTTGCCTTTGCGCCAGCGAACGGCCCGTTGCGGGTGCACGGTCTGTCGCTTTAGGCGCCATGCGTTATCTGGGGCTGGCAAGTCCGGCATTCATTGAGCGGAATTTTCCGGGTGGTGTGACGGCCGACTCACTGACGAGCGCCCCGGCCATCGTCTTCGGGCCTGACGATCTGCTTCAACACCGCTATATCGCTTCGCTCGGGGGTGGCGGCAGCTTTCGGTACCACCTCTGTCCAAGCTCCGAGGGGTTCGTGCATATGGCCTGCGCGGGGATGGGTTGGGGCCTTATGCCGGAGTTGCAAGTATCCGCCGAATTGAAATCCGGTGCGTTGAAGGAGCTCGTCCCGGAGCATTATGTGGATGTGCCGCTCTATTGGCACAGCTGGCGCAACGGCGGCGGCCTGCTGGATGCACTTACGAAACGGCTGAAAGAGGCTGCAGGCTCGATGTTACGCAATCCGCCAGCGTAATCATTGACTCTAGCGGCCATCGGCTGATGCGCCAAGCGGTATTCGTCAAGTCGCAAAATATTGAGTCGGAACATTAAAAATCCATTGGGTTATCCAGCGAATTGAGGTATCAGAGAAGCAGACCGCCGAACCCTGCAGACAGGTGGCGGCCCCAGGCCCTCATCTATGCTCAGACTTCCGCGCCGCGGCTCGGAAGGTCGGTGGTCCATCACGGTACATCGCCACTTGGGGATGATCGCCGTCTGGCTCAATAGGGGATGTCTGCCTCTCGAAGGGCAGGGCACCCTAGACAAGGTGACCGAGTATGGATGACAACGGACGCGCCAGCGCCACCACGCCTATCTTTTATGTCCTCGATACCAATGTCCTGATCCACGATCCCAATGCCCTCCTGAATTTCCAGGAACATTACGTTGCCATTCCAATGACCGTGCTTGAGGAGCTGGACAAGCTCAAGACAGGCAAGCATACGGTTGCTGCCGAATGCCGTCAGGCGATTCGCCTGATTGATACGGTGTTGGGCGAGGCGACCCCTGATGAAGTGGAGGAAGGGGTGCCGATCCAGCGGGGCAAGAGTGGCCCAAGCGGTTACCTGACCATTCTAATGAGCAAGCGTGCGGCGCCGATGACCTGGCTGCCCGACAATCTGAACGACAATCGGATCATCAATCAGCTGGTGGAGTTAAGAACCCAGCGACCCGGCTTGAGCGTCGTGTTGGTCACCAAAGACATCAATATGCGGCTCAAGGCACGTGCGTGTGGTATTGCAGCCGAGGACTATCACACTGACCAGCTCGTCGACGATGTCAATCTGCTGTCTCGTGGATATCACAACGTCACGGGCTCGTTCTGGGATCGCGTAGCCAAGGTGGATACGCGTCAGGAAGCGGGACGAACCTGGCACCGGGTTCAAATGACCGAACCGCTCGCTTCCGTACACATGAATGAGTTCATCCTGGATGAGCAGGGCTTCGTCGGCTGGATCAAGGGCGTTCGCAACGACGAACTGATCCTGCTGGATCTCCATCAGGAGCCGCTGCTGCACCAGGAAGCCTGGGGGCTGCGTCCACGGGATATCTATCAGTCCTTGGCGCTCTTCGCTCTGCTCGATCCTGATATTCATCTGGTTAATCTGTCCGGTGCAGCCGGGTCGGGCAAAACGATTCTGGCGTTGGCCGCTGCAATAGAGCAGACCATGGTCAGCAAACGCTACCGTCGCATCATCGCCACGCGTAGCGTTCAGGGATTGGATCAGGAGATTGGCTTTCTGCCAGGTACCGAGGCGGAAAAGATGGAGCCGTGGCTTGGCGCGATTACTGACAACCTCGAAGCGCTGCACATGGATGACGAGAACACGCATAGCAGCGTTGACTACATCCTTCAGAAAGTGCCGTTGCAATTCAAATCGCTCAACTACATCAGGGGGCGAAGCTTCCAGCACAGCCTGATCCTGATAGACGAGTGCCAGAACCTGACGCCGCATCAGATGAAGACCATCATCACACGCGCCGGTACCGGTTCGAAGGTGATCTGCCTGGGGAACCTTGCGCAAATCGATACGCCGTATCTGTCTGCGCCGAGTTCGGGACTCACGTACCTGACCGAGCGGTTCAAGGATTTTGCCCATGGCGTGCACATCACTCTCCAAGGCGTGCCGCGCTCTGTTCTGGCCGAGTATGCCGAAGCTCACATGTAACGAAATGTAGGTCGGGCGCCCTCCGGGGTGGTGGCAAAACCGCGAGTTCCAGCATGATGCGCGGTTTTGCCCCCCGCATTGCCAAGCAGGCAACGTCCGAGCTGCGACTATCGGTCTCGGTGTCGCTCACGCGCTCCCGGGAATAAAAGATGCTATGTTTCGCGCCCTCTGATGTGAGGGTGTGTCATGACTGATCAATCGCAAACGCCTGCATCTTCCGGTCTCGGAAAAGGCGGATGCCTGTGGCTCATGCTGGTGGGCATTGGCATCATTGTTCTGGTGTTCTCCGTCATCATTTATTCGATTACGCGGCCTTCGACCGAAACCGTTCAGGCCAACGAACGGGCTGCCATCGCGTCATGCTGGAAGCGGGCAAATGACGAGGCGGCAAAGCCGACCTCTCGGTCCTTTGCCAAAGACAGCTGTCTGGAAATGGAGAAGCAGTACCGAATCAAGTTCGGTAGTGAGCCATGAGTGGCGTGGTAAACGGCGGGCCATCACGGCGCTTTCTTCTTATCTCCGCAGCGATCGCGATCGTACTGATGATTGCCGTGGCGCTGGCGTTCTGGTGGCGTTTTGGCGTCTCCAATCTGAGACCCTATGCGCAGCAAGCGTACTTCTTCAGCGGTGATGCATTGCGGCTACCTGAGGAGCTAACGGGAGCAGGCCCGATTCGCTTCGTGCATTTCTGGGATCCCGACTGCCCGTGCCATCGCGAAACCGATGCACACCTCAATTATCTGATCAGCCTGTATCGATTCTCGAATGTCGTGTTCTACAGCGTGCAGAAGCCAGGCACTCAAGGTGAGATGGCCGCCTATCTCAAAGGCAAGCTCACACCGCTCGATGGTATTGAAGGAATGGAGACGCTTCCGGCTAGTCCTGCCGTCGCCATCTGGAACGAGAAGGGTGAGCTTGCCTATGCCGGCCCCTATAGCGAAGGGCTGGTCTGCAATTCGTCGACGAGCTTCGTTGAGCCGGTTCTGGATGCGCTTTCGTCTGGTCGAGAGGTGTCCTCGACCAACACGATGGCGTTGGGGTGCTACTGCAACTGGTCAAGCACTGCGGAGTAAGGTGCGATAGTGCGTTGCGCAGCCGCAACAATAGGAGATTTATAGCGGTGGTGCGACACATTGCCGCGCCATTTATGAGGTCAATTTCGCTATTATTACCGGCGTATTTCGAGTGCCATCCCTGACCGGTCAGACAGGTCATTCGCGAGTCGGTTCATTGTGTTCGAACCCGCAATCGCTACGGTTCGTACAGCCGCACGTCGAATCCCTACCGAACCGATCATTAATGTCTACTCTAAATGCGCGAGGTTCGTTCATGGGCGTAGCTGTTCAAGCGTCGCATGAGGGGGCGCGTTTGCACGAGGAGACCGGTTGCTTGGATATCCGGTCGCGTTTTCCTCGTTTGTAACTGCATAATATGCGCCCTTCCGTACCTGCCAGTTTCATTGATGGCGTGTCCGGAGACGGTACCTCAGGTGCCGTACGTTCCAGGTTCACCTCCAGCACGCAGTGCGGGGCGCTCCTGCGGCCCCGATCGAGCGCCGGGCGTTTGGCTGAACAAACCGATATGTGGGATATCACTTTGCTGAAGGTCGTGAAATGAGAGAAGAGAAGTACCACCGCTTTTTCCGCTCGCTTCTATTAATAGCCGCTGCCTTGACGCTGAGCGGTTGTGACTGGGCGCTTTTCGACTCGAAAGGGCAGATAGGCATCGAGCAGCGGAACCTCATCATTACCGCCACCGCGCTGATGTTGATCGTAGTGGTTCCGGTCATTGTCATGACCTTCCTGTTCGCCTGGCGCTACCGTGCGTCCAACAAGCAGGCGACCTATACGCCTGAGTGGGCGCACTCGCACAAGATCGAGGCTGTCGTATGGGGCGTGCCGCTGGTCATCATCGCCGTGCTCGCGGTCATCACATGGCGCACCACGCACTCGCTCGACCCTTACCGGCCGATCGAAGCGGACAAGCCGGGCATGACGATTGAAGTCGTGTCCATGGACTGGAAGTGGCTGTTCATCTATCCCGAGCAGGGCATCGCTACGGTGAATGAGCTCTACATTCCAGAGAAAACGCCAGTCACCTTCCACGTGACTTCCCAGTCGGTCATGAATACGTTCTTCATCCCGCAGCTCGGCGGCATGATCTACGCAATGGGCGGCATGCGTACTCACCTCAACCTGATCGCAAACGAGACAGGCCAGTTCTTCGGCCTCTCCGGCAACTACAGCGGTCATGGCTTCACCGGCATGCGCTTCGTGACCCACTCAGTGACGGACCCGGAGTTCGATCAGTGGGTCAGCAAGGTCAAGGAGTCCCAAAGCACGCTCGACTTCGAGAGCTACAAAATGCTCGCGAAGCCTAGCGAGAACAATCCAGTCGAGTATTTCAATGCTCAGCCAGGTCTGTTCCGTCAGATCCTCGGCCAGTACATCGACTACAAGAAGAGCAATCATGCAGGTGAGGCTACGCACGCCAGTTCCGGTGCGGAGGAATAAGAGATGTTCGGAAAGCTGACATTTGACGCAATACCCTTACACGAGCCCATTCTAGTCGTCACCATGATCGCGGTGGTGCTGGGCGGGCTTGCTGTAGTCGCCGGGCTGACCTACTTCAAGAAGTGGGGATACCTTTGGAACGAGTGGTTCACTTCGGTTGACCACAAACGAATCGGTGTCATGTACATCGCGGTAGCACTCGTAATGCTCCTGCGTGGCTTCGCCGATGCCATCATGATGCGTACTCAGCAAATGCTGGCTCACGGTGGCGCTGAAGGTTACTTGCCACCTCACCACTATGATCAGATCTTTACCGCTCACGGTACGATCATGATCTTCTTCGTGGCGATGCCGCTGGTAGTGGGCCTGATGAACATCGTGGTGCCGCTGCAAATCGGCGCTCGCGACGTGGCATTCCCCTTCCTGAACTCCCTCAGCTTCTGGCTGTTCGTAGTTGGCGCGCTGCTCATCAACATCTCGCTGTTTGTCGGCGAGTTTGCGATGACTGGCTGGGTTGCTTATCCGCCGCTGTCAGGGATCGAATACAGTCCAGGGGTGGGTGTCGATTACTACATATGGGCACTGCAGATATCCGGTATCGGTACGCTGCTGACCGGTGTGAACTTCTTCGTCACCATCATCAAGATGCGTGCCCCTGGCATGAACCTGATGAAGATGCCGATCTTCACCTGGACCATCCTGTGTACGTCGGTGATTATCTGTGGTGCCTTCCCGATCCTGACCGTCACGCTCGCCATGCTGACGCTCGATCGCTATCTGGATTTCCACTTCTTCACCAACGAGTTGGGCGGCAACCCAATGATGTACGTCAACCTCATCTGGGCCTGGGGCCATCCTGAGGTGTACATCCTGATCCTGCCGGCTTTCGGTGTGTTCTCTGAAGTTACGGCAACCTTCGCCCGCAAGCGTCTGTTCGGTTATCACTCGATGGTTTGGGCCACCGTGGCGATTACCGTACTGTCCTTCGTGGTCTGGCTGCACCACTTCTTCACCATGGGTTCTGGCGCGAGCGTCAACGCCTTCTTCGGCATCGCGACGATGATTATTGCGATTCCAACCGGGGTGAAGATCTTTACCTGGCTGTTCACGATGTACCGTGGCCGCCTGGAGCTCACCGCACCGATCATGTGGACGCTGGGCTTCCTCGTGACCTTCTCCATTGGCGGTATGACCGGCGTTCTGCTAGCCGTTCCGGGTGCTGACTTCCTGCTCCACAACAGCCTGTTCCTGATCGCGCACTTCCACAACGTGATCATTGGTGGTGCCGTATTCGGCTACATGGCCGGTATTACTTACTGGTTCCCGAAAGCGTTCGGCTTCAAGCTGCACGAAGGGTGGGGCAAGGCATCGTTCTGGTTCTGGTGCATTGGCTTCTACTTCGCATTCATGCCGCTCTACATTCTGGGCTTCATGGGTATGACGCGTCGTCTGAACACCGTTGATAACCCAGAGTGGGTACCGCTTACCTACGTCGCCATGATCGGTGTAACGCTCATTGCGCTGGGCATCGCTTGTACTGTTATCCAGTTCGTTGTTTCGATCATCAACCGCAAGAAGCTGGCGGATGTTACCGGCGACCCATGGGATGGCCGTACGCTGGAGTGGTCGATGTCTTCACCGCCGCCTTTCTACAACTTCGCCGTCGTGCCACACGCTGACAAGTTGGACGCTTACCACGAGATGAAGCGCGACGGTCTGCCGACTCCGCCAGCCGAATATGCGCCGATTCATATGCCTAAGAACACCAGCGTAGGTCTGATCATCTCGCTGTTCAGTGGTCTGCTTGGCTTCGCGCTGATCTGGCACATCTGGTGGTTGGCAGCGGTGTCCTTCGTAGGTGGCTTCGTGTTCCTGATCGCGCGCAGCTACAACGAGGATGTCGACTACTACGTGCAGCCCGACGAGATCGCACGGATCGAGCAGGCTCACATTCAAGCTAAGGCAAATCAGGCGTAAACCATGTCCAGTGAAGTGATGAATAGCCACGCCGCTCACGCCGACGAGCATGAGCATCACCATGACGCAGGGGAGCTGAAAGTCTTCGGGTTCTGGATTTACCTGATGACCGACTGCATCCTGTTCGCGAGCATCTTCGCCGGCTTTGCAGTGCTTAGCACTGCATATGCTGGGGGCCCTACGCCCAAGGAGTTGTTCGACCTGAATCTCGTTCTGGTCGAAACGTTCGCACTGCTTTTCTCGAGCATTACCTACGGCATGGCCATGTTGGCCATGTACCGTGCGGATAAGTCAAAGACGCTGCTTTGGCTGGTCGCAACCTTCATCTTTGGTGCGATCTTCCTGAGCATTGAACTCTATGAGTTCAATCACCTGATCCACGAAGGTGCAGGTCCGCAGACAAGCGCTTACTGGTCGGCCTTCTTTACCCTGGTCGGAACCCACGGTCTGCACGTGACCTGTGGCCTGATCTGGATGGCGATCATGATGCATCAGGTCGCTACACGTGGCCTGACTTCGACTACCGAAACACGCCTGAGCTGCCTGAGCTTGTTCTGGCACTTCCTGGACATCGTCTGGATCTGCGTGTTTACCGTTGTATACCTGATGGGGGCTCTGTAATGGCTCACGACCACCACACCACTTCGGCTGGCGCCAGCCACGGTAGTGCCAAGTCCTACATGGTCGGCTTCGTCCTGTCGGTGATCCTCACCGTCATCCCGTTCGGGCTCGTGATGCATCCGATCATGTCGCCGGCCGCAACGTTGTTCACCATCGTCGGCTTCGGCGTTGTGCAGATCTTCGTACACCTCGTGTACTTCCTGCACATGAACACCTCCTCGGAGCAGCGCTGGAACACGGTTGCCTTCGTATTTACCGTGCTGATCAGCATCATCGTCGTAGTGCTCTCCATCTGGATCATCTGGAGCATGCACTTCTACATGATGACCAACTAAGAGAGCGTGCTCCGATGTTCAAGCAATACCTGCTCCTGACCAAGCCGGGCATCGTCTTCGGAAACCTCATTTCCGTTGCCGGTGGCTTTTTCCTGGCTTCGAAGGGGGATATCGACCTGGCGCTGTTCCTGGCAACAGCGGCTGGCGTCGCGTTGGTCATTGCTTCCGGTTGCGTGTTCAACAACTACATCGATAGGGATATCGATGTAAAAATGGAGCGGACCAAAAACCGGGTGCTGGTAAAGGGCCTGGTCGCTCCGGCAAATGCCATTCTCTATGCCTGTGCACTCCTCGTGGCAGGCGTTGGCTTGCTCTATAAAGCGACCAACATGCTTGCGGTCGGTCTGGTGCTGATGGGGTTCGTCGTGTACGTCGGACTCTACAGCCTCTACCTCAAGCGTCATTCGGTTTATGGAACGCTGGTTGGCAGTCTGTCGGGGGCCGCTCCGCCCGTTGTCGGCTACTGCGCCGTTAGCAACGAGTTCGACATGGGTGCAGCTATCCTGCTGCTGATATTCAGCCTTTGGCAGATGCCCCATTCGTACGCCATCGCGATTTTCCGTTTCAACGATTACCAAGCTGCGAACATTCCAGTACTTCCTGTCATCAAGGGCGTCCCGGCTGCCAAGCGGCATATCGTGCTGTACATCGCGGCTTTCCTGATTGCTACGCTGATGCTCACCATCAGTGGCTACGCTGGCTACAACTACTTTGCGGTAGCGGCAGTAAGCGGGGCCTATTGGCTTTGGATGGGGGTTTCAGGGTACAAGGCCGTCGATGACAAGGTGTGGGCGCGCAAGCTGTTCGTGTTTTCCATCGTGACCATTACCGCGCTTAGCGTGATGATGTCCGTGGATTTCCGTTCCACTCCAGACCAGGTGTTGATGACCTCGATCAACAGCATCTGCACCGGGATGGTCGGCGCTGAAAGCTCAATCTGCGAGACATTCGCAGTTCGCTGATGCACGCTGCGTTCAAGAGGCCTGCCATTCATGATGGCGGGCCTTTTTTATTTTTGGGCTATGTGAGGTCGCGTGCAAGCATTGCAGCGGTACTCAAAGTCCTATGGTGGAATTCGGTTTTAAGGAGGTCGACATGCTGACTCATCTGGATGCGCAAGGGCGTGCCAACATGGTGGATGTTACGGACAAGCCGCTGACGTCTCGAGAGGCAGTGGCAGTGGCTACGGTAAAAATGGAGCCGACCACACTGGCGATGATTATTGATGGTGCTCATCCAAAGGGTGATGTATTTGCTGTCGCACGTATCGCCGGTATCCAGGCTGCCAAGAAAACCAGCGATTTGATTCCCCTCTGTCATCCGTTGATGCTGACGAGTGTCAAAGTCGAACTTCAGGCGGTCGGGACGGATGCCGTTCGTATTGAGGCACGGTGCAAGCTTGCCGGCCAGACGGGAATCGAAATGGAGGCGCTCACGGCAGCCAGTGTCGCTGCACTGACCCTCTACGACATGTGTAAGGCGGTTGACCGTGGAATGGTGATCAAGGATGTGCGCCTGCTTGAGAAGAAAGGTGGCAAGAGCGGGCACTACGTAGGGGAGGAGTCTTGATGGAGGTCCATTACTTCGCGCGTTATCGGGAAGCGCTGGGGGTCGGGATGGAGCAGATCGAGTGGGATGAATCGCTGATCACGCTCGGGGCGTTGCGCGATCGGTTGGTAAGCCGAGGCGGGGCGTGGGAGGTGTTGAACGAGCGCAATTTGATGTGTGCGGTCAATCAGGAGATGTGTAGCCTCTCCACCGAGCTGGGTCCTGATGACGAGGTCGCCTTTTTTCCAACGGTAACCGGAGGCTGAGCATGAGCATTCGTATCCAGGAGCAGTCGTTCGATCCGGGTGCCGAAACGAATGCCATGCACGAGGCGAATCACGGGATCGGCGCGGTGGTTTGCTTTGTCGGCTACATGCGCGATTTCAACGCGGGCGAGGAGGTCGCGGGGATGTTTCTTGAGCACTATCCCGGCATGACCGAGCGAGCGCTTCAGTCCATCGTGGATGAAGCGAACCAGCGGTGGGCGTTGCTCAAGGTACAGGTCGTTCATCGAGTGGCTGCGTTAGCGCCAGGTGATCCAATTGTCTTCGTAGGTACGGCAAGTGCGCACCGGCAGGATGCCTTCGATGCGTGCGACTTCATCATGGACTATCTGAAGACACGTGCACCGTTCTGGAAGAAAGAGCGCACACTGAGTGGCAGCCGCTGGGTAGACGGTAGGGAAAGCGACCAACGCGCTGCAGATCGCTGGAAGCCCAACCACTGACTCGGCCTGGATGCCCCACTGCGCGGCTTGCATGCCAAGGGCAACCACGTTGCTCTGCCGGTGCAGTCCGCAGCTTGTGGCAAGTCTGTCAGTCGGGCAGAACAGCCATTCAAGGCCGCCTCGTGGAGGCACGCCTGTAGACGAGTCGGCCACACATTCCCATGGGCTCTACACCAATCCGTCATACGCCCATTCCTGTTCGCGGCAACCGCAACCCACGCACATCAGCTGAGCCGATAGTCCGAATGATCATGCCCAGGACATGCGGAGCCTTGCCACTTCTCCTCCAGGAGCGTGGTTAAGCCAAGGTCTGGCCTGCTCTGTACAAGGGACATGGGCGGCGTTATGAATGCTTCACGACACGTTTCGACAGTCGCGAAATCAGCCATTTGCGTGCTGGTACCACAAGGCGCTCCTGGAACAGTACGCTCGCCACGATCAGCAGCACGAGGAAGATGATGTAGCCCAACAACGTATTTTCCGCAGCCCCTGCAGCGGCGATGCACGAACCCCAGTCAGTGAAACATTGTGGGAAGTTGCCGAGCAGAAGCTTTTCGATTGTCCGGAACAATGCCGATAGCGGGACATGGAGGACGAATATCGAGAGCGATGCGGCGCCCAGGCGTGGAAGCCAGCGCTTCAAGCTATCCGAGGTCGGTTCGCCCATCAATGCGGTCAGGTATACAAGCATCAACTGAGCAGGCAGTAACAGGCCGTTGTGAAGCAGGTAGTACCAGAACTTCGGCCCATGAGTGAACAACGCTGTTCCGATCACGAAGCTGACGATTACGTAAAGGATCATCCCTGCTCGCAATGAAGTGCCAGGGAGGGCCGAAGCCGCTTGCTGATGCCGGAAGATCGAATAGACCAGGATTCCGGCGAGGAACTCCGGTAGCCGGAATAGGGGGAACCGGTGGATGAGGCCGGTGAAGGGAATGCCGTAGTCCTGATACCAGATTACGAAGAGCGGTGGAATGAGGTAAAGCGTGCCTACCAGTACAAGCAGCTTCCACGGATGAGCGGACGCCATCAGTCGTGGACCTAGCAGCGGGAACATCAGGTAGAAGAAAAAGAGCGCCGAAATCGACCACAGCGGGGCGTTGAACGTTAGGTAAAACGGGTTCCACGCATGCAGGAGCGTCAACTGCAGGACGGAATTCAGTGCGAGTTCCCAATTACTCATGTAGTGGTGAAACAGTTCCGGCTGCTCCCGTGCGAGAACTTCATTGGTATCGAAGATCACGAACCGGATACTGGCCTTGGGCCCGTCGGGCGGTATTGCCAGGTACTGCATCGTCAGCAGGACCGCAATCGTCAGGATCAACGAGAACACGTGTATTGGATAAAGGTTGGCCAGGCGTTTCAGCCAGAAGCTGGGCGCGGGCTCGCGTAGCCTGTTGTCAACGAAATACACGTGTGCGAGAAGGAAGCCCGAGAGCACGAAAAACGTGCTTGTGGCAAAGAAGCCCATGCTCGTGGCGTCGCGAAGCCACTGCAGGCTGCCGTCATCCGGGAAGTACATATGTGCCGTGTGATAGACCGCTACGTACATCCCCATGAGGAATCGGAGCCATTCCAGCCCGATGAAGCGTTGTTTCTGGTTTGAGCCCACGGGCAAATGTCGTCCTGTTTCCAATGCAGGGCAATAGACCTGAAACGCGCGGCTTGGTGCCGCGCGCTAGCAGGCGCTGGCTCGCGCGCCGCAGGGTGACGCTCAGCGGGAGCTTTTGACAGGCGTCAAGAGCTCGGCTGGTGGCTGCTCGCAGTCGATTTTACGCCCGAGCAGTTCTTCGATGGGAGGCAGGGCAAAAGCGTCGTCTTCGCCCGCGAAACTGATCGAGGTACCGCTGGTGCCAGCACGGCCCGTCCTGCCGATACGGTGTACGTAATCGTCAGGATCTTCGGGAAGCGTGAAATTGATCACGTGACTGATACCGTCGACATGGATACCGCGACCTGCAACGTCAGTGGCAACCAGCACACGTATGCGACCTTCGCGGAAGCCTTCGAGCGTTTTGATACGCCTGTGTTGCGGGACGTCGCCAGACATCTGGGCAGCGCTCACGCCATCTTTCGTCAGACGCTCCTCGATGCGGCGTACTTCGTCACGCCGATTCGCGAACACCATGACGCGCTCCCAATTGTTCTGCGTGATCAGGTTGTAGAGAAGCGTGTATTTCTCACGGTCCGAGACGGCATAGACGTGCTGCGTGACGGTATCGCTTGCGACGTTCTCCGGCTCGATCTCCACGATCGCCGGATCCACCGTCCACTGCTTCGCCAGGTTCATTACGTCTTCGGTGAAGGTCGCCGAAAAGAGCAGCGTCTGACGTTCGCCCTTGCGTGGCGTTTGTCGAATGATCTGCCGGACCTGCGGGATGAAGCCCATATCGAGCATTCGATCCGCTTCGTCCAGGACCATTACCTCGACCATATCGAGATGGACTTCGCCGCGCTGGTTGAAGTCCAGCAGACGGCCTGGCGTAGCAACGAGGATGTCACAGTAACGCGATTCGAGTTGCTTTAGCTGTTTATCGAAATCCATACCGCCGACGAAGCTCATGACATTCAGTCCGCTGTAGCGGGTGAGCGCTTCGGCGTCCTTGGCGATCTGAACCACCAGCTCTCGAGTGGGCGCGATGATGAGCGCGCGCGGCTCTCCCATATAGCGTTCGTCTGGCGTTGGCGTTTCGAGCAATTGGGTAATGGTGGAAATGAGAAAGGCCGCAGTCTTGCCTGTGCCGGTCTGGGCGCGTCCAATCGCATCACGGCCTTTGAGTGTATAGCCCAACACTTGCGCCTGGATGGGCGTGCAGTATGGAAACCCAAGGTCATGGATGGCACGCATGAGCCGGTCGTCAAGCTTGAAGTCATGGAAGCGAGTCTTGCCTTCCTGTGGCTCAACAACGAAATCGTTGATGGACCAACTGCTGGTCGGCGCCGGAGCAGGGCGCTTCGTGCGGGGCTTCTTGGGGCGAGGCGCGCTGGATGTTCGCGCGGGGGTGCCCTGTGGTTCGTTCGAACGTGGAGATGCTTCGCTATTCCCGCCCGGTGGCGTCAGATCAAGGTCCGTAGCGGGCCGCGGCGTGGCAGGGTTGGAAGGTTCGCCCGCAATGGCGCTGTCCTTGCCAAACATTTTCTTGAGTGCTTTGAGCACGGGATTCTCATCGTTGGAATAGGGTCATTGACATCCGCCAGTGTAAAGCAAGAACCACGCCCGGCGAAGCGTCCTGACATGTCGGTAGCCAAAAGGCCGTGTCCAATGATGTTCAGCCGCACAGGCAGTTCCGGCCGTCCTGCTTTGCCCGGTAAAGCGCGCTGTCAGCTCTAGCGATCAGCATCTCGAGCTTATCGTTTGCGCGCATCTGAGTGATGCCTATCGAGATGGTGACACCTGGTAGCGCGCCAAGAGGCGAATAGAACACGTCGACCCGCTCCAGGCTTTGGCGAAGCCGTTCGCCGATGTCGCGCGTTTCTGCGAGGGCGAGGTCAGGGAGCAGGATGATGAACTCTTCGCCGCCATATCGCGCGATGCTGTCCTTGGGGCGGAGCTGCCCGCGCAAGGTATTGGCGACCATGCTCAGCACGTAGTCCCCGGCGAGATGACCGTGGGTATCGTTGTATGCCTTGAAGTGATCCACGTCGAGCATGAGCATACACAGGGGGGATCCATCAAAGACGCAGCGCGTACTCTCCCGTTCGTAGACGTGACGCAGCCAGCGGCGATTGGGGAGCCCGGTGAGGCTGTCGATGTTGGCGGTCTGCTCCACATCCTGAATGATGCGATTGCCTTGGCGGACGCGTTCGCACAGCAGTCCAAGCAGGTTGCGAGTCAACGCTGGCGACTGGTCCAGAAGCCGTAAGAGGCGTTCACGGTGAAGCCGAAGCGTGACGGTGCCTTCGGAGGCAACGACAAAGGCGCTGGGATTTTCATCATCGATGAAGCTGATTTCGCCCGCACACTCACCGGGCCGGATGACATTGACGGTAGGGTTGTCGATGTCGCCGAGCCGTACCTCCAACTGGCCATCGACGACCAGATAGAGGTAATCGTTCCGGATAGTGGGTGCCAGCAGCACCTCACCGCGCTCAAACTCCAGCGCGGCCGCTTCATCGAGCAGACGGTTGAGATCCTGCAGTTCGACGTTCTTGAACAGGCGCATGCGGCGTAGGGCGTGGATATCACGCCACTCCTTCGTCTTCATGACTTCCTGTCTCCCCATCGTAGGGCAAGCGTAACTGCGGCCATCAGGGCGTCCCGGCGCTGCGATGGGTTATGGACCGAGGTGCCCGAGCAAAGTGCCTGATCTGCCGACGATCGGCCCCGTCCATCCTCACGGACGGCTCGAAAGGTGTGTAGCGTTGTTGTCCCGGCAACTTTACTGCTGGGCTAGGCGCTCGCGCAGCCAGACGTCGATTGTATCGACCTCTACGAGCGTAACTTCGTGATCCATGTCGAATGTATGCCATGTGACAGGGATGCCCTGGCTCTGCAGGCAATCATGCGCCAGTCGCCCAAAGGGCAACGTGACGACATTGTCCTTCGTTCCATGAGCGAACAACGCCGGCGTTTGCCGGCAGGCTGACGTAACGGGATTATCGCCATTCAAGGTGGGGCCGTAGGTAGACAGTGCGATAGCACCGCCGATCGCGTAGGGCAGGGAACGGTAAGCGGTATGCAACACAACGGCTCCACCTTGGGAGAAGCCGGCCAGCACGATTCTGTCTTTGGCGATACCCGCCTGGACTTGCGCCTCTATCAATGCACGGATTGAGTGCGCTGCCGCGTCGATATCCGGTTCGCTGATGTCTCGAGCGGTTGGACGCATTGCAAGAATGTCGTACCAACTAGGCATCGCGAGGCCTCCATTCACCGTTACCGACTTGGTCGGCGCCTGAGGGAACACAAAGCGGATCGTAGGCTGGCGCTGCTGTAGAAGACGGCCTACAGGCTCGAAGTCGTAACGGTTCGCGCCCAGCCCGTGCAACCAAATGACGCACGCATCAGCCGTGGAAACAGGCTCAAGAATGAGGGGTTCAGTCATCAGTGCTCCTTTTTAGTGCTGCATTGGCCAAATTGGGGCGAGGTGTTCGTCGGGCGATGCAGATTTACTGAACATAGTGTCGCAACGATGGAACTTTTGCGCTTGACCCCTGCGTTCAAGGGGTCTGATGGCACTCTGGTACGACGCTTGCAGTACCCGCTGCGTACTATCGTCCCCACATGCACGGTAACACCGCGCGGGTCTGGGGCGCACTGGTGACGTCCTGGCCTTATCGATTTCGTGCAGACCTCGTCGGAACGAATCACGTGACCAGCCAAGGAAGCAGCGGTACCCGCGGCGGATGAAAGGCATTCATTCGGTCGGGCCCACACTAAGAAGAGCAACTGGAGGTTTTGATGAAGATGGTTAAGTCCACACTGGCAGCCGTGACTGCTGCTGCCGTGCTCGGCCTCGCTGGCACTGCGCATGCGGGTGTCACCCTGGATGCAGTTAAGAAGAAAGGCTTCGTTCAGTGCGGTATCAGTGACGGTCTGCCAGGCTTCTCCTACGCTGAAGCGGGCGGTGCATATAAAGGTTTGGACGTCGACGTCTGCCGCGCTGTAGCCGCTGCGGTGTTCGGCGATGCGACCAAGGTTCGCTATTCGCCACTCACTGCCAAGGAGCGCTTCACGGCGCTGCAGTCGGGTGAAATCGACATGCTGTCCCGTAACACGACCTGGACAAGCTCTCGCGACGCGGGCATGGGCATGAACTTCACCGGCGTGACCTACTACGACGGCGTAGGCTTCCTCGTAAACAAGAACCTTGGCGTTTCCAGCGCGAAAGAACTCGACGGCGCGACGATCTGCATTCAGGCCGGTACGACGACTGAACTCAACGTCTCCGACTACTTCCGCGCCAATGGTCTGAAGTTCACCCCGATCACCTATGACCGCTCCGACGAAAGCGCCAAGTCTCTCGAAGCGGGTCGCTGCGACGTGCTGACCTCGGACCAGTCCCAGCTGTACGCGCAGCGCATCAAACTTGCGCAGCCGGACCAATACGTCGTATTGCCTGAAGTCATTTCCAAGGAGCCGCTTGGCCCATCCGTTCGCCGCGGTGACGATGAGTGGTTCGCGATTGTGAAATGGTCTTTGTTCGCCATGATCAACGCCGAGGAGCTGGGTCTGACTTCAGCCAATGTCGAGGAACAGGCGAAGTCCTCGAAGAATCCGGACGTCGCGCGTCTGCTCGGTTCGGAAGGCAGCTTCGGTAACGATCTGAAGCTACCCAAGGACTGGGCTGTCCAGATCGTCAAGCAAGTGGGTAACTATGGCGAGTCGTTCGAGCGCAACGTGGGTCAGGGCAGTGAGCTCAAGATCAAGCGTGGCATGAACGCGCTCTGGAATAACGGCGGCATCCTGTACGCGCCTCCGGTGCGCTGATCCGTCGTCGCCGTTGCCGGCGGGAGCGGTGCTCCTGGCCGGCAACGGCGTTTTGTTTAGTCTTCACCGGAAAGCATCATGGCAAAGCCAGTCGGAGCATCGCGCTCCTCGTTTATCAACGATCCACGGACACGTGCGTGGGCGTTTCAGATCATTGCCATCCTGGCGGTGGTCGCATTGGGCTGGTATCTCTTCCAGAACACGCAAACAAACCTTCAAAATCGAGGCATCACGTCTGGTTTCGGTTTCCTGAATAACAGTGCCGGGTTTGGCGTCAGCCAAAGCCTCATTGATTATTCCGAAGCCAATACCTATGGAAGGCTGTTCTTCGTCGGCCTTCTCAACACGTTGCTGGTATCGGCGCTGGGGATCGTCATCGCCACGGTGCTTGGCTTCATCATCGGCGTGGCGCGGCTATCGCCAAACTGGCTGATCCGCAAGATGGCTTCGGTCTACATCGAGGTCTTCCGCAACATTCCGCCGTTGCTGCAAATATTCTTCTGGTATTTCGCAGTTCTGCGACTGGTGCCGAATCCGCGCCAGAGCCTCAGCTTCATGGATACGTTGTTCCTGAACAACCGCGGACTTTACATTCCTGCCCCTCAGGCGGCTGAAGGCATCACGCAGTTTCTCGTCGCGCTGGCCATCGCGCTGATCGGAAGCATCGCTGTTTGGCGCTGGGCTAGGGTACGTCGGCACGAGACGGGCGAACGCTTTCCAGTACTACTTACCGCTCTGGCACTGTTCGTTGCGCTGCCAGGCCTGGCGTCCGTTGTCTTTGGGGCGCCCTTCCACTGGGAGGTGCCGGAGCTTCGGGGCTTCAACTTCAATGGTGGCTGGGTTGTCATTCCCGAATTGTTCGCGTTGCTGGTTGCACTGTCGGTGTACACCGCTGCGTTCATCGCCGAGACGGTGCGCTCCGGCATTCAGTCCGTCAGCCATGGCCAGACGGAAGCGGCCAGCTCGCTCGGCCTTCCAGCAGGCAAGACGTTGCGTCTGGTGATCATTCCCCAGGCCATGCGGGTAATCATTCCCCCACTGACGAGCCAGTACCTCAACCTCACCAAGAACTCGTCGCTGGCGGCCGGTATCGGTTACCCGGACATGGTGGCGCTGTTTGCCGGTACGGTGCTCAACCAGACCGGTCAGGCCATCGAAACGATTGCCATCACAATGTCGGTGTATCTGACCATCAGCCTTACCATCTCGCTGCTGATGAATATCTACAACAAGCGGATGGCGCTGGCGGAGCGATAGGACAATGACTACACACACATTCAAGCCGGACCTGCCGCCGCCCAGTCAAACAGTGGGCGCCTGGCCATGGATGCGGGCGAACCTCTTCTCGAGCCCCATCAACACCGTTCTGACCCTGTTCGCGGCGTACCTGATATGGCTGTTGGTACCGCCGCTCCTGAACTGGGCATTCTTCAGCGCAACGTTCGTAGGGACGACACGTGCCGATTGCGCACCGGATGGTGCCTGTTGGGTGTTTATCAAGGAGCGTTTCGGTCAGTTCATGTATGGGTTCTATCCCACTGAAGAGCGCTGGCGTGTAAATCTGACACTGATTCTCGCGATCGTCGGTGCAGCGCCTGTTTTCTTCAAGGCGATGCCGCGGCGGGCCTTCTACGGGATCGGCTTCCTGATCGTCTATCCGATCGTTGCGTGGATACTGCTCTACGGCGGCATGTTTGGTCTGGTCGAAGTACCTACCGCACGCTGGGGCGGGCTCACGCTGACCCTCGTGATCGCGGCGGCCGGTATTGCTGGCGCATTACCCCTGGGCATCCTGCTGGCGCTGGGAAGGCGCTCGCATATGCCGGCTGTGCGGGTCCTTTGCGTAACGTTCATCGAGTTCTGGCGAGGTGTTCCGCTTATCACGGTGCTGTTCATGTCGTCCGTGATGCTGCCATTGTTCCTGCCGGAAGGCATGAGCTTCGACAAGCTTCTGCGTGCATTGATAGGGGTGATCCTGTTCCAGTCCGCCTATATTGCCGAGGTGGTGCGTGGCGGCCTGCAGGCGATCCCCAAGGGACAGTACGAAGCGGCTGGCGCCATGGGACTGGGTTACTGGCGCATGATGGGCCTGGTAATCCTGCCGCAAGCGCTGAAGCTCGTGATCCCCGGTATCGTCAATACCTTCATTGCCCTGTTCAAGGATACGAGCCTGGTCATCATCATCGGCCTGTTCGATCTGCTCAACAGCTTGCACCAGGCGACGGTCGATCCCGCGTGGCTGGGTATGTCCACCGAAGGCTATGTATTCGGTGCGTTGATCTATTTCATCTTCTGCTTTGGCATGTCCCAGTACAGCCAACGTCTCGAACGCCGGCTCAACACCGGTTATCGTCGCTAAGGAGCGAAGCAACATGAGTGAGAACGCCAAGCGCCTGGAAGTCGGCGACAAGACCATGATCCGCATGACGGACGTGAACAAATGGTATGGGCAGTTTCATGTGCTCAAGGACATCAACCTGAACGTGAAGCAGGGTGAGCGGATCGTTTTGTGCGGCCCATCTGGCTCGGGCAAGTCGACAACGATCCGGTGCATCAACCGACTGGAAGAACACCAGAAGGGCACGATCATCGTCGATGACGTTGAGCTGACGGAGAACCTGAAGGACATCGAGACTGTGCGTCGCGAAGTCGGCATGGTGTTCCAGCATTTCAACCTCTTTCCACACCTGACCGTCCTCCAGAACTGCACGCTTGCGCCGATGTGGGTACGCAAGATGCCAAAGAAGGAAGCGGAAGAGATCGCGATGCATTACCTGCAACGCGTTCGCATCCCCGAGCAGGCCAACAAGTTTCCCGGACAGCTCTCGGGCGGGCAGCAGCAGCGGGTGGCGATTGCACGTGCGCTGTGCATGAAGCCCAAGATCATGCTGTTCGACGAACCGACATCGGCGCTCGACCCGGAGATGGTGAAAGAAGTGCTCGACACCATGATCGGTCTTGCAGAGGACGGCATGACGATGTTGTGTGTTACACACGAGATGGGCTTTGCCCGGACCGTGGCCAACCGCGTCATCTTCATGGACAAGGGGGAAATCGTCGAACAGGCAGAGCCGAACCAGTTCTTCGATAACCCGCAGAACGAGCGGACCAAGCTGTTCCTGGGGCAGATCCTGCACTGACCAGCGGGTCTGATACATGAAAAGGGCCTTTCGGGGCCCTTTTTCTATGCTGCTATCAGCTGGGCGATCCGTTTCAACTCGTCAGATGGGCTCGAACAAGGTGGGGTTGTCATGGTCTACTGCGCAATTGACGCGCGTGGCGCCTTGCGCCGACGTGTGTTCAGGCAAACATTTTTCGTTACAGGCATGGCTTGCGTGTGACGAGAAAGGAATAATCCGCAGTTCCAAACAATGTTGAGATTCTGTTAGTGGCCGAGTACCTGATGTTCGATAAAGCCAAGGCCTGGAGCGCTCATGCCATCACCATCACGGGGGTGATCTTCGGGTTGCTGTCCATGCTCGCGCTCGTACAGGGGCAACCTCAGGCGTGCCTTCTATGGCTTGGCGCCGCCCTGATCGTGGACGGACTCGATGGGACACTGGCACGCAAGTTTCAGGTAAAGGTCGTCCTGCCACACTTCGACGGCGTCATCCTCGACTCCGTAATCGACTATCTGAGCTACGTGTTCATTCCTGCGCTCTTCATCTACCAATACATCGAAATGCCGCCAGCGCTTTCGCTCGTCGCAGTGGGACTGATTCTTGTGTCGTCTCTGTACTGCTTCTGCAATGTGAACATGAAGAGCAAGGACAACTATTTCGTCGGTTTCCCGGCCGCCTGGAACGTAGTCGCTCTCTATCTCTACCTGCTGGACATGAGTGCGACCGTCAACCTTGTTGTCGTGATCGTATTGGCTGCACTGACGCTGACGCGTATGAAATTCCTCCATCCTTTCCGGGTCCGTGAGTTCATGCCGCTGAACATCGCCGCTACCGCGATCTGGCTACTGAGCAGCGCGCTGCTGATTTGGCAGCACCCGGACCATTCGGCGTGGATTACCGCCATGTGGTGGCTGTCAGGCGTCTATTTCGTTGGGGTCTGCGTCTGGCGCACCGCGCGTGGACAGATGTCAGGCGCCTGAAGGCGCTGCATCCGCTGCAGTTGCCGTGGACAAACCCTGGTATGTGTATCTGGTCAGGGCGCTGAACGGCGCCTTGTACTGTGGGATCAGCGATGACCCGCATAAGCGCTTCGCTCGCCATCGAACCGGAAAGGGCGCCCGCTTCTTTCGCTCCAGCCCCGCGGTTGCACTGGTGTATATCGAGACGTTGGCCAGTAAATCCGAAGCGTTGCGGCGCGAGCGGGCCATCAAGCGGCTGGCCAAGTCACACAAGGAAGCCTTGGTGCTCGGGTGGTGCGCGTCGGCCTTCGCTGATGCGACCCGTGGGCTGCCCCCCGTCGATATCGATTCACCCGTCGTGCCGCCACCGGGCGAGGCACAGGATGCGCCCCGCTTGGCCGAACCTGACCCTAGTCCTGCCGTCGCTTGAGCTGATCCTTCAGCTGCGTGGGGACCTGACGGATGATAAGCACGTCTTTTTCCTCGTCATACTCGATCTTCGACCCAAGCAAGTGCGCCTCGAAACTGATCGATAGCCCTTCGGCACGACCGGTAAAGCGCCGGAATTGATTGAGCGTGCGTTTATCCGGAGGAATCTCGGGCGCAAGCCCGTAATCCTTGTTGCGAATGTGATCGTAGAACGCTTTCGGCCGTTCCTCGTCCAGCAAGCTGGACAGCTCATCCAGCGTCATCGGCTCGCCCAGCCGCGCCTGCGTGCTGGCGTAGTCCACGAGCGTGTCAGGCTGTTCCTTGGCCTGGGGCTCGGGGATGTCTTCGCTCTCGACGAAGTCGCTGAAGGCCTTTAGCAATGTCCGCGTCTCGCTGGGTGCGTCGACGCCTTCCTGACAGCCGATGAAATCGCGGAAGTAATCAGAGACCTTCTTTCCACCCTTACCCTTGATAAACGAGATGTACTGCCGCGACTGTTTGTTGTTTTGCCATTCGGACAGGTTGATCCGCGCAGCAAGGTGCAGCTGGCTCAAGTCCAGGTGTTTGGCGGGCGTTACGTCCAGGCTGTCGGTGACGGCAACGCCTTCGCTGTGATGCAGCAGGGCAATAGCGAGGTAGTCCGTCATGCCTTGCTGATAATGCGCAAACAGCACATGGCCGCCTGTGGACAGGTTGGACTCCTCCATCAGCTTCTGCAGATGCTCGACCGCCTGGCGGGTGAATGGGGCGAAAGGCTGTTCATCCTCCAGATATCCTTTGAGCCAGCCGCTGAATGGGTAGGCCCCGGACTCTTCATGAAAGAGCCCCCAGGCTTTCCCCTGCTTGGCGTTATAGCTATCGTTCAGGTCGGCCAGCAGATTCTCGATAGCTTTGGATTCGGCGAGCTCGGAGTCGCGCGCGTGCAGGACGGCGGGGGAGCCGTCCGGCTTCTTCTCGATCAGATGAACGATGCAATGTCGGATGGGCATAACGTGTCCCGGCGTGAGGGCAAAGCTCGAAATTCTACCCGAGACCGTCCGATTTCGCTGGGGTCGATCAGTCCCGCCGCCTGGGTGGTGCTTCCTGAAGCATGTGCACGATGCCCGCGAGCTCGCGCATGTCGTCGAACACCCGCTCTACACCCAGCTGAAGCAACGTCTCGCCGTGTTCACTCGGGATATGGCTGGCACCCAGGAATCCCACCACACGCATGCCCGCCGTCAGTGCAGCCGTCACGCCCGTGGAGCTGTCTTCGACTGCCAGGCACCGCTCGGGCGCGACACCGGCAGCCTTGGCGGCAGCCAGGTACACATCGGGCGCCGGCTTGGGACGTTCGACCTTGTCTGCGCTGAAGATTCCAATGTCGACGCGTTCTGCAAGCTTGCAGCGGTCCAGGGCAAATTCCACAGCGTCAAGACGACTGTTGGACGCAACGGCCAAGGGCAGGTCGATCGACATCAGCGCATCACGGACGTAGGGGATGACTTCAACCTGACTTCGAATCTGCGCTTCGGTGCGTGCTCGCATCTCGGTATAGAACGAGGGGGGGAGCTGTACGCCGAAATGCGCTTCGACTCGAGCGAGAATATCTCGGCTCTGAAGCCCGAACGTGCCAGCGAGGACACGTTCGAGCTCATCGGATGGAAAGCGCTCGGCGAGGGTGTCGTGTACGTTGCGCTCGGCGATGATTTCGCTGTCGATCAGCACGCCATCGCAATCGCAGACGAGCAGATCAATGTATCGGGGCTTGTTCATTCAACCTCTGAAACTGGGGGCAAAGCGGATTGGATGACCCGGGTCGGCCAAAAATTCACCGGGCCGGGTCTTCACCAGTGTAGACCTGCGTCGTGACGGTTCGTCCGTGGCTTACGGCCGCAAGCGCGTTCAGGCGTCGCCTGCAACCGCGGCCGCAGGCTTTCGCATCAGCAATAAAGGCAAGCCGGCGGCCAATACGACGAGGCCCAGCAGTGCGCCCATTCCAGCGTATACGGTGCTCGAACAGAACAATGCCAGGCAAACGGCTGCGAACAGCAACGGTAGCCATGGGAAAAGCGGCACGCTAAAGGGCCGTTTGCGCCCGCGATCGATACTGCGAAGGCGCAGCAGGGACAGCGTTACCATCAGCATGAAGAACCAGAACACGGGCGCCGTGTAGGCGACCATGCTATGCACGCTGTCTTCACTCAATGCGCCGAACAACACCAGGATCAGTGTGATGCCGCCCTGTACGAGCAGGGCGCGGACGGGCGTTGAGCCGCGATCGTTCCATTCGCCCAACATGCTGAGCTGCGGTACATCCCGGCCTAGCGCGTAATAGACGCGGGCGCCAGTCAGAATGGTAGCGTTCAAGGTGCTCAGCGCCGCGAGGCAGATCACGCCACTGAGGGCGACCGAAGCCCAGGGGCCTGCGATCACGTGCATGAGCTCGGCGCCGACCGCTGTGGAGTTGCGCAGTCCTTCCAGCCCGAATATCTGGAGGAATGCAAGATTCGACAGCAGGTAGAGCACGGTCACGACGAGGGTGCCGCCGATCAACACGCGGACGACGTTGCGGCCTGGATCCTTGAGCTCGCCTGTCAGATACGCCGCTTCATTCCAGCCGCCGTAGGTGAGCAGTACGAACACCATGCCCATGCCGAGCATCCCAAGCGTTGCGCCGGAGGGCTCCATCTCCGGCGCAACAACGGGCTCTTCACCGAACGCAATACCGGCGAGTGCCAACCCGGTCAGGGTCACGACGACCAACAGGCTGAGTACCACCTGCAGCCGTTTGGATTCGCGAGTGCCAAGGACATTGAGCGCGGTAAGTGCGATGACCGAGAGCAGTGCATGCCAGTTGGCCCCATAGGTGCCCAGCGGAAGGAGCTGCTGGGCGTATTCGCCATAGATGAAAGCGACCACAGCGATTGCACCGGTCTGGATGACCGTCCCACGAGCCCAGGCGAACAGCAATGCAAGGCGGCCGCCCCAGGCGCGTTGCAGATAGTGGTATTCGCCACCTTCATGCGGATAAGCTGCCCCCAGCTCCGCATAGCAGAGCGCACCGACCAGCATCAGGGCGCCGCCCGCCAGCCATAGGCCTAAATAAGCCAATGGCGTATCGGCGTGCTGCGCAACCATGGGTGGGAACCCGAATATGCCGATGCCTACAACGATTCCTACGACCACGGCGATGCCATCGGTAACTGACAGGCCCTCGCGTGGATGCTTCAGCTGTGCCGGTGCGTTCATGGGGTCAACTCCGCGTGGCGCTCCAGTTTTCGACCGAGCCGTCTTCGCTTACGGCCGTGATGGAATCGCCCTCGACGGTGCCTACGAACACCCGATCACCCACGGTCAGCCGAACACGCTCACCGTCGAGTCGACCCTCGACGTTCGCGGGTTGGCCGGCCACATTGGCCTTGCCCTCCACCTTCTGGAATTTCTGGTCCAGGTCCAGCGTAAATTGTTCGTTACCCGCATTGACCTGCCACTGGCCATCCACTTTTGCCGGCACGATCCACAGGTAGATGTAGCGTCCATCGACAACCGCGGTCTGGTCTGCTTCCCAATCCTCCATGCTGAATGCGTGTGAAACCACACGGGTTCCGGGCTCCATTTCGTTCAGGATCACCGGCCGCAACTGCATGTTGACGCGTGGCAGCAGGTACATCGTCAGCACATTGGCATCAGAAATGTCCTTCTTGAAGAGATCCCCCTGTTCGAACGTTACCTTGTCGGTGACCCCGGCTTTTTGCGCGTTGGCCTGTGCTTCTTCGATGCGCTCGGGGTTGAGGTCGACGCCAAGCGCGGATTTCGCGCCGCGGTCCTTGATTGCCGCAATCGCGATCCGACCATCACCTGAGCCGAGATCCACGACGTGATCATCCGGCTGCACGTCGGCCATTTCGAGCATGCGGGTGACGACGGCCTCAGGAGTTGGCACGTAGGGCACGTCGAGACGAGGCGCTGTCTGGGCCGTCGCGGAAGCCGGTAGCCAGGCAGAAAGGAAGAGAGCAGGAATGAGGCTGGATCGGATAGCGGTAGCGGCGTTGAACATGGTCATGGGCTCCAGGAGACGTGTTCGGGGCCTATACGGCAGGCGCTCAGAAAGCGGACCCATCCATCAGTGAAACGGTTCGGCGATGGGATGAAATCCGGCAGGCGCCTTTTGCGCTGAAAACGCTCTGGCATAGGGATTCTGGGCGTGACAGAGGCTTGGCATGTGTGTAACGCCATGTATCTTCGGCACGACTATCGCCTGCTATGCGTCGAGCAGTGGCATGCCCGCATCACGCGAGTACAATGCGACGTCTTATTACCAGTCGGCCGTGCCGGCGTTTGCAGCGAGGGGTCGAGTCATGACGTTCAAGGTTTTCGTGGATGGCCAGGAGGGCACCACCGGGTTGCGTTTGCTGGATTATCTCGGCGGACGATCCGATATCGAGCTGCTGCGCATCGACGAGGCCAAGCGCAAGGATTCGGCAGAGCGCGGGCGTTTCCTGAATGCTGCAGATGTTGCATTTCTGTGCCTGCCGGATGCAGCCTCGCGTGAAGCAGTCAGCCTGGTCGACAACCCGAATACCTGCATCATCGACGCCAGCACGGCCTTTCGGACGGACACCGGCTGGACGTATGGGCTACCGGAGCTGGCCATGGGGCAGCGTGAAGCAATCAAGCGCAGCAAGCGCATCGCCAACCCCGGTTGTCACGCGACAGCCTTCATCCTGCTGGTTCGTCCGCTAGTCGATGCCGGGCTTCTGCCGAAGGACTACCCCCTGAGCGCGTTCTCGCTGACTGGCTACAGTGGTGGCGGAAAGCAGATGATCGCCGAGTACGAAGCAGGTGGTGATCAGAAGCTGACCAGCCCACGCTTGTACGCCATGCCCCAGTCCCACAAGCACCTGCCGGAAATGCGAGTGCAGACGGGTATCGATGCTGCACCGGTATTTAGCCCAATTGTCGGTAGTTTCCTGAAGGGGCTGGCGGTCACCGTCCCGTTGCAGTTGGCACATTTGCCCAAGGGCGCAACGGCGGAGCGATTGCGCGACGCGCTCGCTGCGCATTACGAGGGTGAGCGTTACATCCGTGTGATGCCGCTTGAGGGTGCCGAGAATCTGGACAGCGGGTTCTTTGATGTCCAGGGCTGTAACGAGACGAACCGCGCTGATTTGTTCGTGTTCGGCAACGATGAGCGCGTCACGCTCGTTGCTCGGCTGGATAACCTTGGCAAGGGCGCCGCCGGTGCTGCTGTCCAGAGCATGAATATCCACCTCGGTGTCGATGAGACCATCGGTCTCGATAGCGGCCTTTGATTCTCCCTGGCTCACCTTCTGCCTCCGCAGAAGGTGAGCTCGCCTTTGCGACGACGCTGGATAACCGATGCAAACCCTGTCGCTGTTCGATTCCACTCCCCCCCCAGGGCGACGCTTTCGCCTGTTGCATACCTCCGATTGGCATTTGGGCCAGCACTTTCTCGGCAGAACGCGCCAGGCCGAGCACGAGGCGTTCTGCCAGTGGCTCATCGGCTGCGTACGCAAGCACGCTGTTGATGCTGTCGTGGTAGCGGGTGATATTTTCGATACCGGAACCCCGCCCAGCTACGCCCGTGAGCAGTACAACCGCTTTGTGCTCGCATTGCGTGAGACAGGGGCTCGGCTGGTGGTCCTGGGTGGCAATCACGACTCCGCAGCGATGCTTGGCGAGTCGCGGGAGTTGCTCGCGGCGCTCGATACCCACGTCGTACCGTGCAGTACGGATGATCCTGCCGATCAGGTGATCCTCCTGCGCCGACGCGATGGATCACCAGGCGCGGTGCTTTGCGCCATTCCTTATCTAAGGCCGCGTGATCTGGTACGAAGCGAAGGCGGGCAGTCCGCGCAGGACAAGCAGCGGTCGTTGCAGTCTGCCATTCATGAGCACTATCAGACGGTTTTCTCGCTCGCCGAAACGCGGCGCTCGGCGACAGGCATGGCATTGCCCCTCATCGCCACTGGCCACCTGACAACGGTAGGCGCGTCGGCAAGTGAATCGGTGCGGGAAATCTATGTGGGCGCGCTTGAAGCGTTTCCGACCAATGCTTTCCCGCCGGCCGATTACATCGCACTCGGGCACATTCACCGTCCGCAGTGCGTAGGAGGCCTGGATCACATTCGCTACAGTGGCTCGCCCATCCCGTTGGCGTTTGACGAGACAGGGCAGGCCAAGCAGGTGCTTCTCGTGGATTTTGAAGACGATGGGCTGCGAAGCGTAGAGGCGCTTCATGTGCCGATCTTTCAGCCGATGGCTTCGGTGTCCGGATCGTTGGCTACGTTGGCTGATGCCATTGCTGGCATTGGGGCCGGGCTGGAGGCAGGGCAGGTCGCATGGCTCGAAGTCGTGGTAAGCGAGGATGACTATCTAAGCGACCTGCAGAACCGTGTGTCGGCGATATGTGAGGGGCATCCGGTGGAGGTCTTGCGTGTTCGACGCGCGCGGAAGTCGGCAGCCTCAGTGCTTCAGTCGGAAGCGCAGGAAACCCTGGCAGAACTCGATCCAGGTGACGTGTTCGAGCGTAGACTTGCGCAGGAAACGCTCGATGCGCCGCTCGAGGATCGACTGCGCGCTCTGCATGGCGAGGTGTTGCACTCCGTGCTGGAAACCAAGTGAGACGCTAGGCCGGCTCAGCACGCTGCAGGGAGAGCCAGATCTGGTTCGCTTCGGTGCGTAGTCGATCTCGGGAATTCGAGAGATCGACTCGCTCGGCCTCGTCTGGAATCAAAGCAAGGTTGGCATTCACGTTGAGCAGTACGGCGTCCATCGCGGCATGGATCATAAGCGCACCTGCGACAACGTCCGGACGAATGGATTCCTTTACCAAAGGCTTGGTGCGCTCGGCCAGTCGCAGGGCAGCGCGGCAGGCGTGTGCGGTGGCGAGCGGTACGGCAATGCTGTCTCGTGCTGCCTGCCGACGCGCCTCATCGCTGTCGGCTTCAATAAAGTCGCCAAATGCACGGGTGTCCTCATCGGCACTCGCCATCAATTGACGCTGAAGTGGCTCCGACTGCTGCAGCAGTTCGTCATGCTCACTACGCTGCCTATCAATGCCCAGGCGTATCGCCATCTGAATGAGTGCAAGCCCGAGGCTGGCGCCGACCGCGGCGGCTGCGCCACAGCTTGGGGTCGGCTGTTTGGAGGCGACCTGATCGCGAAATTCCGACAGCGACAGCTGCCATAGGGAAGGGGCCATGACCTGATCTCGATAGGGTGTACCTGATCAGAGTCAGTCGCGTGGATCAAAGGTCCACACCTGACGTGCACATCGGATGCACGTAGGGGTATTCAGTGACAGAATTGCCGGCTTGATTCGTGGGGAAGTAAGCGCTGTGAGAATCCTGAGTCTGCGTCTGAAAAACATCAATTCGCTGAAGGGCGAGTGGAAGATCGATTTCACGGCGGAGCCGTTCGCAGGTAATGGACTTTTCGCCATTACCGGTCCCACCGGCGCAGGCAAGACCACACTGCTCGATGCGATCTGCCTCGCGCTCTATCACCGTACCCCTCGAATGGAGCGCATCGGCAGCGAGAACGAAGTGATGAGTCGGCACACGGCCGAGTGCCTGGCTGAAGTTGAGTTTGAGGTGAAGGGCGAGGGGTATCGCGCATTCTGGAGCCAGCGTCGAGCGCGCGACCGCAGTGATGGCGCCCTGCAGCCGGCACGTGCTGAGCTGGCCAGACTTGATGGCGAGATCCTGACGGACAAGCTCAGTGAAAAGCCCAGAGAAGTAGAACGCCTTACCGGCCTCGATTTCGGGCGGTTCACCAAATCCATGCTACTGGCGCAAGGTGGCTTCGCGGCGTTTCTCGACGCCAGTGCCAACCAACGCGCCGAGCTGCTGGAGGAGCTAACCGGCAGCGAGATCTACGGGGTCATTTCCCAACGGGTCTTCGAGAACAGCCGCGAAGCGGGGCAAGTGCTGGCACAGCTGCGGGCGCACGCGCAGGGCGTATCGCTCCTGACAGCGGACGTGATCGACGCACTGACACGTGAACTGGCCGAACATGCGGAGCGTGATATTGCGCTGAAAGCTGATCTGTCGAGATTGGCTCGGGAGCGGCAGTGGTGCGTGGATAAATCTCAGACGCAGGCGCGGCTGGCAACAGCTCAGGCCGAAGAGGCGGACGCTCGACAGGCCCTGGAGTCCGCGTCAGCTGACCTGCTTCGCCTGGCGCTTAGTGAGCCTGCCGCCCGGTTGCTTCCGGTATTTGAGCGTCGCCAGCAGGCTGAGCGTGAGCGCATGTCTGGGTTGGAACTGCAGCGCGCCCGTATGAAAGAGCGCGACGCTGTGAGATTGGAAGCAAACGCTAACCTGGCCGCCGCCGTTCGGGTGAGCCAGGGCGAGGAGGACAAGGCATTCGCCGCATTGTCAGCGTTGCACGAACAGCGTGAAGCGCTCGACGCCAGCCTTTCCAAGCGCGCGATGCACGCGCGGTTGGGCGAATGGCTGAATGGCTGGCGAACCCGCTTCGAAGGCCGGCGTGATGCACAGGCGGAAATAGCACGAGCTGAGCAGCAGAAGGCTTTGCTCGAACAGCAGGCGGCCGCGTCAGAGGGCGAGCTGGCCACTGCGCGTCGCGTTCAGCAAGACGCCCTCGCAGCGCTGGACAAGGCCAGGGCAGACGCCCAGACAGCGCAGGCGCAGTGGGAAGGCGCATTGGATGGGCGCAGTGAAGCTGAATGGCGGGCCTCATGGCAGGCGCTTCATGATAGAGGGGCAATACTTGCCCAGCTCAATCAGCTTGCGGAACGTCGTCTGCAGGTTGAACAACGATCCGCACGCACCCTTGAATCGATCCACAAACATCGTGAGTCCATCGCCTCGCGCAAGTCGGCTTTGGACGCATTACGAGCGCGCTATCGAGAGGTAAACCAGCAGGTTCGTGAACGCGAGAAGTTGCTGGAGCAGGAGCAGCGAATTCATGCGCTCGAGGCGCATCGCGCCGCACTGCAGTCTGGCGATCCATGCCCGCTGTGCGGCTCGACCACGCATCCGGCAGTCGAGGCCTATCAAACGCTCAACGTCTCGGAAACCCGGCAGGCTTTGGAAGCATCCCGTACGGAGCTTGAAACGCTGTCAGGACGAGGCCAGGCAATGGCCGCCGAGTTGGCTGCGCTCGAGGAGCAGATCAAGGCGTGCACTGAACAGGATGAAGAGAACCGCCAGCAGCTGCATGCCCTGGGCACGGCGTGGGACGGCGCGTGCGAAAAGCTGGGCTGCCGGCTTGAAGCGGAGGCTGATGTACGTGCCGAGCAGACACGTCAGATCACCGAACTGGGCGCGGTACAGCAAACGCTTAACGGATTGGATGCGTTGCGCAGCACGCTTGAGCGCAACCGTGCCGTTGCCCAGGATTGCACACAGCGCGAGGCTGCGGCCGCAGGGCAGATCGCATTGCTCGAGAAGGAGTCCGACGCGCTCAAGGCGCGACTGAATGAGACGAAGGTGAGGTTGGATCAGCTTCAAAAACGCTTCGCTGACCTCGATGAGGCTTTGGTGAAGGAGTTGGCACCGTTCGGTTATTCGCTGCCGGACGATAGTGATACCTGGCTCAAACAGCGTCAGGACGAGTGTGAACAATGGCACGCGGATGAGCAGCGGCGGTTGGCACTCTCGGAGCAGCGACCCCAGCTCGAGCACGTCCACGAGGACGCAGCCCGCCGCGCAGCCGTGTGGCGAGCCCGGTACGAGAAGGTCGGAAGTGAGGTCGCCGTCGAACCTGCGTTGACGGGGCTGACGCTCGATGAGCTTCAAACGCGTTGGGAGGACGCCGAGCGGCGCGGTGCCGAGCTTGGTGGTGCGCTGGAGACGGTGGAAGCTCGTTGCCAAGCCGACGCCCAGGCGCTGGAGACAGCAACGGACGCGTGGAGCGTTGCGCTGACTGAAAGCGTATTCGACGATGAGAATGCTTTCCGGGATGCGCTGCTGAGCGAGTCTGATCGCGAAGCACTCCAGCGTCTCAAGGCATCCGTCGAGACGCGCCTGGCCGAAGCGCAGGCGGTTGGCGTCGCAGCAAAGCGCGACCTCGACGCATTGATCGCTGCACCTTTAACGGATACCGATCTTCCTGCACTCGACGCGTCGATTGCTTCGCTCGAAGAGGCCAGCAGGACGAGCCAGCAACGCCAGGGCGAGATACAGGCGCAGCTGCGTGAGGACAACGTCCGGCGAGAGGCTCAACAGGCTCTGATGGTGAAGATCGCCGAACAGGAACGGGTCTGCGATGATTGGCAGCACTTGAGCAGTCTGATCGGTTCCGCAGATGGCGCACGCTATCGCCGCTTTGCACAGGGTCTGACGCTGGATCATCTGATCCATCTCGCTAATCGGCAGTTGCAGCGGCTGCATGGCCGTTATCAGCTTGCCCGTCGAACCTCCGGTGAGCTTGAGCTTGAGGTGGTCGATACGTGGCAGGCCGACATTGCCCGTGACACCCGTACCCTGTCGGGCGGTGAGAGTTTCCTGGTCAGCCTGGCGCTTGCATTGGCGTTGTCTGACCTCGTCAGTCAAAGAACCCGGATCGACTCGCTTTTCCTGGACGAAGGCTTCGGTACGCTCGATGGTGAAACCCTGGAAATGGCGCTGGACGCGTTGGATAACCTCAATGCCAGCGGCAAGACCATTGGCATCATCAGCCACGTTGAAGCGCTGAAGGAGCGTATCCCGGTGCAGATCAAGGTCAGCAAGGGCATGGGCCTTGGCTACAGCACACTTGACCGCCGCTATGCCGTCAGCGAATGATTCGCGGCCGACACAGTCCGTAATGATTCGCGAACCGTTTTCCGCTGCCGGAACATGGAACTGTCTGGCTGCTTGGCTATCTGTTGCAAAGTCTTTTTAACCGCTCCGCTGCGTGCCCAGACAGCGCGCCGCACGGAGCGCCTATATCGTTCCGACCGCTAAGGTTATCCATGCAACGCAGAGACTTACTGAAAGCTTCCATGGCACTGGCCGCCTACACCGGCATCCCCGCAACCAGTCTGTTTGCCGCGCGTGCGCTGGCACAGACGGCCGATGGCAAGGCGGAAGCCTTCAGCTACGACCAATTGAAGGCGCGTGCCAAGAAGATGGCTGGCGAGGCCTACGTCAGCAATGCGCAAGAGCTACCGCCGACGCTGGCCACGATGACCCCGCAGCAATTCAACGCCATCCAGTACGATCCCGAGCATTCGCTCTGGAAGGAACTGGAGGGCCAGCTTGACGTCCAGTTCTTCCACGTCGGCATGGGCTTTCGCCAACCCGTCCGCATGCACAGCCTCGACCCGAAGACCGGACAGGCGCGGGAGGTGCACTACCGCCCAGCGCTCTTCGACTACGGCCAAAGCGACGTTGACGTCAGCCAGCTCAAGGGCAAGGACCTGGCATTCGCCGGCCTGAAGGTCTTCAAGCAACCCAACATCGATCGCTATGACGTGGTGTCATTCCTCGGGGCGAGCTACTTCCGCGCAGTCGACAAGACAGGCCAATACGGCCTATCTGCACGTGGCGTTGCGGTCAACACCTATTCCGACACCCCAGAGGAATTCCCGGATTTCGTTGAGTTCTGGTTTGAGACCCCAGCGAAGGACAGCACTCGCTTCGTGCTTTACGCACTCCTCAATGGGCCCAGCATCACAGGTGCCTATCGCTTCGACATCGACTGCCAGGCTGAGCAGGTGGTCATGGATATCGACATGAATATCCACGCGCGCAAGTCGATCAAGCAACTGGGCGTCACCCCCATCACCAGCATGTTTGCGTGCGGGCCCTATGAGCGGCGGATGTGTGACTTCATCAACCCGAACATCCACGACACCGATCGTCTGTCGATGTGGCGCGGGAACGGGGAATGGGTTTGCCGCCCGTTGAACAACCCCGAGGTGCTGCAGTTCAACGCGTTTGCCGACGACAGTCCGAAGGGCTTTGGCCTTGTGCAAAGCGACCACGATTTCCAGACGTATCAGGACACTTCGAACTGGTATAGCCGCCGGCCGAGTCTGTGGGTTGAACCCACTACGCAGTGGGGCGAGGGCAGTATCGATCTGCTCGAGATTCCGACCACGGGCGAGACGATGGACAACATCGTCGCATTCTGGAATCCGAAAGAGGCGATCGAACCCGGTACCTCGCTGAACTTCGGCTACAAACTCTACTGGGCGGCGTTGCCACCTGTGAAGCCAACCCTGGCTCAGGTGCTCGCCGCCTGCTCCGGGATGGGTGGATGCAAGCAGGGCTGGGCACCCGGCGAGCACTGGCCAAACGTATGGGCGCGTCGCTTCGCGATCGATTTCGTAGGCGGTCCGCTGGAGAAGATGGACTGGAAGGATCCTGTCGAGTCAGTTGTCACCGTCTCTCATGGCGAGGCCAAGGACTTCAACATCTTTGCACTGCACCCCGAGGAGAAGGGTTTCCGTGCGCAATTTGACTGGTACCCGACCAGTGACAGTGTCGATCCAGTCGATATGCGCGTCTTTATCCGGAATTCGAAGACCAAGGAAGTATTGAGTGAGACGTGGCTCTACCAGTATTTCCCGCCGAAGCCGGAAGAGCGCAAGTATCCGCCGGTAGGTTGATGCCAACAAAAAAACGCCGCGTCTAGCGGCGTTTTTTGTGGCTGGGTAAATCAGATCTCGGTGCCAGAGGCGATCACGCGAAGTTCTGGTAGAGATAACGGCCGACCATTGCAAAGCATACGATCACGATCAAGGGACGAATGAGCTTGGCGCCGCCTGCAATGAGCGCCATAGAGCCCAGGTAAGCGCCAATCAATTGGCCGATGGCCATGACTGCTCCGATCGTCCACAACACCTTTCCCCCGATAATGAACACCACCAGTGAAGCCACGTTACTGGCAAGGTTCATGGCCTTGGCGGATGCCGTTGCCCGGATCAGGTTTCGCCCGCGCAGGGCTACCTCAGCCAGCGAAAAGAAAGAGCCGGTCCCGGGGCCGAAAAAGCCGTCATAGAAACCTATCACCGGTACAACGAAGGTTCGATACGCCCGATCCTTGATGCGCGGTTTCCGCTCCAGAGAGCCGGCGCTTGGCGCGAGCAGGAAGTACAGGCCGATGCTGACCAGGACGACAGGGACCAGGACGTCCAATGCCGAGGGATCGATGAACTGTACGATCAGCGCACCGAGCGCTGCGCCGATCAGCGAGGCAAGGCAGGCGAGCTTGACGTCCGATACCGTGAGCTGCCGTTTGCGTATGAGGGTGATCGTCGCTACCAAGGCGCCGAACGTACTCTGCATCTTGCTGGTGGCAATCGCCTGAATCGGCGGAATCTGCATGAGAAGCATCGCCGGCAAGGTGATGAGGCCGCCGCCGCCTGCAAGTGTGTCGATGAAGCCTGCGGCAAACGCGATGGCACCCAGCAGCAACAGCATTTGTGGATCGAGCATCACGTCCATCGGGCTCATCTCGTTGGAATGCGGCGGCGAATTATGCGACGCGGCCCGGTTGGCTTACAAATCAGAGTGGATGCATATGATTCGTTCGGAACGCGACGAGCTGAAAAGAAGCCATGGTCGACCTGACTGCTCAAAAGGCCGCTATCAATAGGGCGGATCGCAAGAACCATGCACAAGAAAGCCCGGCATGGCCGGGCTTCCAAATAGGCTTCGAAGCGATTACTGCACTTCGACGGCCAGGTTTTCAGCAATCTTCTTCTGCCAGATAGCGGGGCCGGTGATATGGACCGACTCGCCCTGCGTATCGACTGCCACCGTCACAGGCATGTCCTTCACGTCGAACTCGTATATCGCCTCCATGCCCAGTTCCGGGAAGGCCAGTGTCTTCGCGCCCTTGATCGCCTGGGCGACCAGATAGGCTGCGCCACCGACGGCCATCAGGTAGACAGCCTTGTTGTCCTTGATGGCCTCAATCGCGATCGGGCCGCGTTCGGACTTGCCGATCATGCCGAGCAGGCCCGTCTGCTCGAGGATCTGACGGGTGAACTTGTCCATCCGCGTCGCGGTGGTCGGGCCAGCCGGGCCGACAACTTCGTCACCGACCGGATCGACCGGGCCGACGTAGTAGATGAACCGACCCTTGAGGTCGACCGGAAGCGTCTCGCCCTTGTTAAGCATGTCCACCATGCGCTTGTGGGCGGCGTCACGGCCGGTGAGCATCTTGCCATTGAGCAGCAAGGTCTCGCCGGGCTTCCAGCTTTGTACGTCCTCGGGCGTGACGGTGTTGAGGTCGACGCGGCGTGCGGAGGGGCCCGCTTCCCAGACGATCTCGGGATAGGCATCCAGCGGCGGTGCCTCGAGCGCGGCTGGGCCGCTGCCATCGAGCACGAAGTGTGCGTGGCGGGTGGCGGCGCAATTCGGGATCATGCAGACGGGCAGGGAGGCTGCGTGCGTCGGATAGTCCTTGATTTTGACGTCGAGGACGGTTGTCAGGCCGCCAAGGCCCTGCGCACCGATGCCGAGTTGGTTAACCTTCTCGAAGATCTCCAGGCGAAGTTCTTCGATACGGTTCTGTGGGCCGCGCGCCTTGAGCTCGTGAATGTCGATCTCGTCCATCAGCGACTCTTTGGCGAGTACCGCCGCCTTTTCAGCGGTACCACCTATGCCAATACCCAGCATCCCCGGTGGGCACCAGCCCGCCCCCATGGTCGGCACGGTCTTCAGTATCCAGTCGACGATCGAATCGGATGGATTGAGCATTGCCATCTTCGACTTGTTTTCCGAGCCGCCGCCCTTGGCTGCCACGTCCACCTCGACCTTATCGCCGGGGACGATCGAGTAGTGAATGACGGCCGGGGTATTGTCCTTGGTGTTCTTGCGTGCACCGGCCGGGTCGGCCAGGATCGAGGCACGTAGGACGTTTTCAGGCAGGTTGTACGCGCGGCGCACACCTTCGTTGATCATGTCGTCCAGGCTCATGGTCGCGCCATCCCAGCGAACGTCCATGCCGACCTTGGCGAAAACGGTCACGATGCCGGTGTCCTGACAAATCGGACGATGGCCAGTGGCGCACATGCGTGAGTTGATCAGGATCTGAGCGATGGAATCCCGCGCAGCCGCCGACTCTTCGCGTTGGTAGGCCTCATGCATGGCCTGAATGAAATCGACGGGATGGTAGTAGGAGATAAATTGCAGGGCATCGGCGACGCTCTGAATCAGGTCGTCTTGCTTGATCACGGTCACGAGGAAGCTCCTCTATACAGGCGGGAACATTATTCTTGGCCGGCTGTTTCCGGCGATGCGGGCTAAACGCATAAAAGCGCGGCAGTATACCGCGCGCCCTCACCACGGCGCACCTCGCAACGGCCAGCGACCGCCGCGGCTATGGTGGCTGGGGCATCGAGCAGGCGCGTATTGACGACATGGATGCACCCCGATCGGCTTGCTGGCATTCTGGACAACGCTCCGGGTGCGTGGCAGATGCACCTCTTACTCTTTGTATAGGCCAGCTCATGCCAGTAGTTCGCGTTGGCAACCGTATCCTCGACATCCCTGCGGGCAGCAGCGTGCTCGATGCACTCAACGCGGCAGGGTGCGCGATTCCATATGGCTGCCGCGCGGGCGTATGTCAGGCGTGTCTGATTCGATGCGTAGAGGGGCGGCTCGAGGGGCAGGCGCGCGGAGAGCTTTCTGTCACGCAGCGGAGCGAAGGCTGGTGCCTCGCCTGTCAGTGCGCGGTGTCCTCACCGGCGGCGATCGAAGTTTTCGATCCAGCGCAGCATGGCACCCCAAGCCGCGTGGTATTGGCCGAGTGGGTGAGCCCCACGGTGCGTCGATTACAGCTTGAGCCCTCACGGAAGATCCTCTATCGCGCAGGCCAACACATTACGCTCTGGACCCCCGATCGGCAGGCGCGTCCTTATTCGTTTGCCAGTCTGCCGGGCGAAAAGAACTGCCTGGAATTTCACGTGGGATGCGCCGAGGCGGGTGCGTTTCGTGATTTCGCCCGTCGACTGGAAGTCGGGGACCACGTGCAGTTGGGGCAAGTGGGCGGTGGCGCGCTGTCGCTCGATGAAGAGGGGGACGAGGATCCATTGCTGCTGATTGGGCGAGGAACCGGTATTGCACCGCTGTGGGCCATTGCTCAGCAAGCCGCGCGCGAGCCATCCAACCGTCAAGTCCGTCTTGTACATGTTGCGTCCGGGCATGAGGAGCACTATCTGGAACGCCTGCAGCGCGAGGCGGATCGCTTGCTGCCTATCGAGCATTACTGGGTTCGAGATTCGGAGTTCGATACCATGTCGGCCGCATGGCGCAGCCTGCCCCGACGTACGCACGCGTTCGTCTGCGGCGGCACGGCCTTCGTAGAGCGTGTCGTCCGTCAGCTCTACCTTGCAGGTTTACCGCGCCCACGCGTCAGGACCGAGGCGTTTCTGCCAAACAAGAATTGATAATGAGGAAAGCGCTATGAGCCAACACGTAAGGATTGCGCACGACGATGGCATCGTCGTTTTGACGCTGGACCGCCCGGAGAAGCTGAATGCGCTCACCCGGGAAATGTATACCTATCTGGCCGAAGCGCTTGAGCAGGCCCAACGGGATGATGCGGTACGTGCAGTCCTGATCCGGGGAAGCGAGACGTGCTTCAGCAGTGGCAACGACATCAAGGATTTCCTGCAGGATCCGCCATCAAGCCAGGACAGCCCCGTCTTCCGGTTCATGCATGCCGTGCTTGCCCTTGGCAAGCCGCTGGTAGCAGCAGTGACGGGCCCGGCGGTCGGTATCGGCACCACGTTGCTTCTGCACTGCGATCTGGTCTATGTCAGCCGTGATGCCCGTTTGCAGGTGCCGTTCATCAACCTCGGCCTTACGCCCGAGTTCGGTGCGAGCCTTATTCTGCCGCGCCGTCTGGGCCAGGCCCGGGCCGCCGAACTGCTACTTCTGGGCGAGACCCTGGATGGTGCCAAGGCCGCGGCATGGGGATTGGCGAATGATGTGCTCGAGGATGGCGCAGCCACGCTCAAGAAAGCAGAAGAGGCCGTGGCGCGATTCAGAGGCTTGGCGCCTAGCGCTGTGACGGATAGCAAACGGCTGATGCGAAACGCCGAGCGTGACGTATTGCTCAATGTGATTGACGAGGAAGCCAAGCTGTTCGCGTTGCGCTTGCGGACACCGGAAGCCGTCGAGGCATTCAGTGCGTTCATGCAGCGACGCAAGCCCGACTTCAACAAGCTGGGCTAAGCAAACGAAAAAGGCCACCCGAAGGTGGCCTTTCCGCTGCTCAGCGTGCAATCACACCAGCGGATCGCCCACGTGCAGGACTTTCAAGGTGTTGGTGCCGCCAGTACCGTGGTAACTATCGCCCTTGGTCAGAACCACCCAGTCGCCAGGCTCAACGACGCCACGCTTGATCAGTTCATCCACCGCTGCCTGACTAACCTTGTCGGCAGGGTATGCCAGTGGATCGAATGGCACGGTATACACGCCCCGGAAAAGCGCGACGCGGGCTTGCGCTTCGCGGTGTGGCGTGAATGCGTAGATCGGGACGGACGACCGAAGACGCGACATGACCAGCGGGCTGTAGCCACTCTCCGTCAGGCTGATAATGGCCTTGACTCCCGGGAAGTGGTTGGCGGTGTACATGGCAGCGAGCGCGACGCTTTCGTCACACCGCTCGAAGGTCTTGCCCAGACGGTGGCTCGATTTCTGGCTGGTCGGATGCTTTTCCGCACCGAGGCAGACACGTGCCATGGCCTTGACGGCCTCGACCGGGTAAGCACCTGCCGCGCTTTCCGCCGACAGCATCACCGCATCGGTATTATCGAGCGCTGCGTTGGCAACGTCCGAAACCTCAGCGCGAGTCGGCATCGGGCTGCTGATCATCGATTCCATCATCTGCGTCGCTACGATCACTGCCTTGTTATGGCGACGTGAGTGCAGGATGATCTTCTTCTGAATGCCAACGAGTTCAGCATCGCCAATCTCCACGCCGAGATCGCCCCGGGCGACCATCACAGCGTCGCTGGCACGGATCAAGCCATCCAGCGCCTCATCATCAGCGACGGCTTCGGCACGCTCGATCTTGGAAACCAACCATGCGGTGCTGCCTGCTTCATCGCGCAGGCGGCGTGCCAACTCCATATCAGCCGCGTCGCGGGGGAACGAGACGGCGAGATAATCCAGCTCCATCTCTGCGGCGAGCTTGATGTCGGACTTGTCCTTCTGGGTCAGCGCCGGTGCCGTCAGGCCGCCGCCGCGTCGGTTGATGCCCTTGTTGTCCGAGAGCGGCCCACCGATCAGTACCGTGCAGACCAGTTCATCTGCCGTCTTTTCGCTCACACGCATGACGACGCGGCCATCGTCGAGCAGCAATTCGTCGTCGACACGGCAATCGTTGATCAAGTCAGGGTAATCGATCCCGACCACGTCCTGAGTACCGGCGTCGCGCGGATGAGTGACAGAAAGGCGGAAGGTGTCACCCACCTTGAGCTCAATGCGCTTGTTGCTGAACTTGGCGATGCGGATTTTCGGACCCTGGAGGTCGCCTAGCAGCGCTACGTGGCGACCGTGCTTGGCGGCAAGCTCACGAATCAGGCGGGCGCGTGCCTTGTGCTCGTCCGGTGAGCCATGTGAGAAATTCAGACGAGCCACGTCGATACCGGCAACGATCAGTTGCTCCAGTACTTCCGGAGACTGACTGGCTGGGCCGATGGTAGCGACGATTTTGGTACGGCGCGTTGTCATGCAATTGCTCCTGAGCATCTTCTATGGCTGGCAGGCTACTACGGGGCGGCGGTGTAGTCATCGTTTCCGCCTTACTACCTCGTGCGGCCCGTTGCCTCTGTGACAGCGTTATTGACGCTCGGGTGCCGTTCGGTGGGTCCGGTTGGAAATAGCACATTCTGGATTGAAGAATGGTGAATTGCGGCCGATGAACAAGCATCGGAGGACTGAACCCATGCGATTTCTATTCATTTGTTCTGCAGTAATGGTGCTTGCTGGCTGCACGCGGGCCGCGTTGCACAGTCAGTTGGACGAGGCCTATCTTGCATACGATCAGGGCGATTGTGCGAAGGCTATGCTGGAGCTTTCCCGCGCCGAGCGAAACAATCGCGCGCGCAGCGACCTGCAACCCGAGATCTCACTTCTGCGCGGCCAGTGCCTGGAGCGCCAGAGTCTTTACCTTGATGCTGCCGAGACCTACCGCTTTATCGTCGGCCGTTACCCCTCCAGCGAATATGCATTCCGGGCCAGAGCGAGGCTACAGACCCTTGATCAGCTCGGCCTTGTTAAGGACCCGTCGTCGGTACGTACCTATCCGAATCCGTCGGCGGCGGTGAAATAGGCTACCGTTCGGTGCACCTGGATTGTCATCCGCGGGCGCCTCGGTTCATACTGCAGCGCAATCATAGCGAAGTGCCTTCACGCTTATGCACCGACGAATCGAGCGTCACCAACTGCCGTATTACCTGAAGGTATTCAACGGCATTACGGACAAACCGATGGGCTACCTCGGTAATGTGTCCCTGGATGGCCTGATGCTGGTCAGCCAATTGCCCTTGCTGGTGAATGCGCGCTTTGATCTGCGTATCAAGATTCCAGGACAGGACGGAGTACTGCGTAACATCGATTTCACGGCAACCTGTCACTGGAGCCGTGAGGATGTGAACCCCGGTACCTACGATTCGGGTTTCTCACTGGTCGACGCGCCTGCCGATTACATCGAATTGGTTGACGTACTTCGCGCCTATTTCAGTTTCCATCCGCTTTCTGCTTCGGTTTGAGTCTTCGTTAGCCCCTGCGCGCTGTGCGCAGGTGAGCGAAACCCCGTAAACGCCAATGGTAGACTCATCGCTTTTCAGCGAAGGGGGTCCCCGTGAGCGCCAGCATCTTCTGGTACGACTATGAGACGACGGGAACGGACCCGCGCCGTGACCGGCCGGTTCAAGTCGCAGGTGTACGTACGGACGAGGCGCTAAACGAAATTGGCGAGCCGCTCAACCTTTACTGTCGCTTGGGTGACGATATCCTTCCGCATCCAGCCGCTTGTTTGGTTACCGGAATTCGGCCTGCCACCCTTGAGCAGCAGGGCTTGGTCGAGGCCGACTTCATGGCTCGACTTCACAAAGAGTTGTGCCTGCCCGAAACCTGCGTGGCAGGCTACAACAGCATCCGATTCGATGATGAAGTCACGCGCTTCAGCCTTTATCGAAACTTTCATGATCCGTATGGCAGGGAGTGGCAATGCGGTAATAGCCGATGGGATCTCATCGACCTGATCCGTACGGCGTATGCACTACGGCCCGAAGGCATCGAATGGCCAGTTGGTCCTGATCGTGCGGTGAGCTTGAAGCTGGAACTGCTGACTCAGGCTAATGGCTTGGCGCATGGGCAGGCGCATGACGCCCTGTCCGACGTACGTGCCACTATTGCCTTGGCTCGGCTCGTTCGCGAACGTCAGCCTCGGCTCTACGAGTATCTGTATCGTTTACGCAGCAAGCATCGCGTTCGAGACCAGATTCGATTGCTGGAGCCTGTTGTTCATGTCTCGAGTCGGTACGCGGGTAGCCGACGCTATCTTGCCGTTGTATTGCCACTTGCCTGGCATCCTACCAATCGAAATGCGGTGATCGTTTGCGACCTGCTTTGCGACCCGGTCGATCTACTGAATATGGGCGCAGAGCAATTGCGCCAACGTTTATATACCCGCCATTCCGACCTGAATGAAGGCGAGCGCGCGCTCCCGTTGAAGTTGGTGCACATCAACAAATGTCCAGTGCTGGCCCCAATGTCAGTGTTGCGGCCCGAAGACTATTTGCGCCTCGATATTGATGGCCCGATATTAGCCGAGCGAGCAAACCTGCTACGGGAACATGCGGCCGTCTGGCAACCAAAGTTGCCTGTGATTTTCGAGTCGGCGGGGTTCGCAGAATGTTCTGATCCGGAGCAGCAACTTTATGACGGTTTTTTAGGTGAGCGAGACCGTCAGCTGTGTGATCAGGTTCGAAATGCGGAGCCTGCGGATTTGGCTCATGAAAAATGGGCGTTCTCGGACGAGCGATTAGTAGAGCTGCTGTTCCGGTACCGTGCTCGCAACTTCCCGGATACATTGTCCGTTGCCGAGCAGCAGAGATGGCACCGCTTTTGTCAGATGCGCCTGACCGACCCCACCATGGGCGCACCACTGATATTGGCCGACTTTCATACCGCTTTGAACAGCTTGAAGGCGTCAACCACCGCGGACAAGGCGGGCTTGCTTTGCGAATGGCAAGATTACGCCGGTCAGCTGGCGCTACGCTTTGGCCTCCATTGAGGCAGCTGGATACTACGAACTTGAGTTCATAAGCTGATCGAAACCAGCCTTGCCAAAGAAAACGCCAGCAAGAGCTGGCGTTCCGATTATTAGTTGAGCAGCGTGGCCCAGCCTTCAACTTCGTCGCCACCCCACTTGGCTTTCCACTCTTTTAGAGTCTTGTGATTGCCGCCTTTTGTCTCAATCACTTCGCCCGAGTGTGGGTTCTTGTACTGCTTCACCTTGCGAGCGCGTTTGGTTGCAGTCGTTTTAGCTGGCGTGCGGCCGAGCTTCGTCCGGGCATCGGGATCGAGCAGTGCAATGATGTCCCGGAGCGACTTCTGATATTCGCCCATGAGTTCGCGCAGTTTGCCTTCGAACTCGAGTTCCTTTTTCAGTTTGTCGTCCTGGGAAAGGTTTTTCAGGCGCTCCTGCAGCTCCTTGATGGCTTCCTCGGTAGCGCGATATTCATTGATGAGTGACATGGGTATACCTTCAAGAAAAAGAGGGTGATTAGTGTGGTGCAATAATAAACAGCTGCGCTCGAAAGAGTAAATGACATTTAGAATGAGGAGTGCCGTTTAAATGGTAAACAGCGATTTAATATGTAAAAAGTGTGAAAAGATTCAGGCTGGCGGCCCTCGTCACTGCGCAGTTGGTCGGTCAGCTTGCCGGGGATGCTTCTTGCGCTGAAGTTTTTCGCTGACCCCGCTAGAATGTCGACCTTTCGAAGTACTGGAGTCCCTTCACGATGCGCACCTTTCGTTTGGTGATCGCTTGCCCCGACCGTGTCGGAATTGTTGCCAAAGTGAGTAATTTCCTGGCGACATATAACGGTTGGATCACCGAGGCTAGTCACCATTCCGATACACAGAGCGGCTGGTTCTTCATGCGGCATGAGATCCGGGCCGACTCCCTGCCATTCGATCTGGATGGTTTCCGCCAGGCCTTCACTCCCATCGCCAATGAATTTTCGATGGAATGGCGTATCACCGATTCAGCGGTTCGCAAGCGTGTTGTACTGATGGCGAGCCGGGAGTCCCACTGTCTGGCCGATCTGCTTCACAGATGGCAGAGTGGAGATCTGGAATGCGATATTCCATGCGTTATCGCGAACCATGACGACCTGCGGGGCATGGTGGAATGGCACGGTATTCCTTATCACCATGTGCCAGTTGATCCAGCCAACAAGCAGCCGGCGTTCGATGAAGTCACCCGCTTGATAGATGCGCAGGACGCTGACGCTGTCGTACTTGCGCGGTATATGCAAATTCTACCGCCGTCGCTGTGCGAAAAATTCGCCCAGCGCGTAATCAACATCCACCACAGCTTTCTGCCGTCGTTCGTCGGTGCCAAGCCATACCACCAGGCAGCGCGCCGAGGGGTCAAGCTTATAGGCGCGACCTGTCACTATGTGACCGAAGAACTGGATGCCGGCCCAATCATCGAGCAGGACGTGGTTCGTGTGACCCATGGCGACAGCCCTGAAGAGATGGTCCGTCTGGGTAAGGACGTAGAGCGCCGCGTACTTGCGCGTGGCCTGCGCTTCCATTTGGAAGACCGTGTGCTGGTGCATGACAACAAGACAGTCATCTTTGCGTGAGCGAACGGCTTAGCTGGCCCATCGTAGAGTGTCTAGTCCTGAAATAGGTTTACACCGTTTCAGCTAGATTTTGCGGTACCTACG